>ENA-UONW01001332-UONW01001332.1-human-gut-metagenome-genome-assembly--contig:-CS52-NODE-1332-length-30583-cov-7.065153_pt1 | contig 30583 bp, 26 predicted proteins | sample MGYA00242463_ERZ724010 | MGnify/ENA metagenome assembly ERZ724010 | reverse complement strand
TAACTATACCAAAAATCCCCATATACATATTTTTTGTAAAGTTACATATTTTGTAAAAAAAAACAAAACACCAAGATTATTTTTTTAGGACACACACTCTTTTATCGTAGCAACTAAATTTCAAAACTGTGAGGGCTCACAAATAATATTTCGAGGGCGTACGATTTAAATTACGAGCCCTCAAAAACAAAAACATAAGCAACCGGAATAAAACCGGTCAGCTACCGTAGCTGATTTTACAGCACAAAGAAAGATGCAATATGAAAAAAACGCTTTCAAATTAGCCTCTCGCCTCTCCTTTTCTTATCTTTGCACTACGGTCGGGAAAAGGAAAAAGGCCGGATATGTACAATCTAAAAAATTATAAGTACTATGAGCAAAAAAGCTATCGCAACAGAAAAGGCTCCAGGTGCCATAGGCCCTTACAGCCAGGCAATAAAGGTAGGAAACATGATTTTCGCATCAGGACAGATTCCTATTGACCCTGCTACAGGAGTAATGGCTGAAGGCATAAAGGAACAAACTCGCAGATCATTGACAAACGTAAAAAATATTCTTGAGAGCGCAGGATGCGGAATGGATGCTGTAATCAAGACTACAGTATTTCTGAAAGATATATCTTACTTCAACGATATGAATGAGGTATACGCTGAATTCTTCAATAGTCCGTTCCCTGCACGTTCGGCTGTCGCTGTAAGAGAAATTCCAAAAGGCGCATTGGTGGAGATTGAAGCCATAGCATGCATTGAATAACAAGCATAGGCAAAGGTATTTGCAGAAGATATCAAGGGCCGTCTCAGCAAAAAATCATAATTGCTGAAACGGCCCTTGTTGTGTTTCATCGTGTGATGAGAAAAATCCTGTACGTTCAAACAACGTCAATTTTTGCCGTCGAGAGGCGTTCCGTCCTTGGAGTAGCGCGAACGCATGTCGTCCTTCGGAATTGTGGTCTCGCCTCCATCACGGGTTGCGAAATAATGTGGCGACATGATTTCTATTCCGGCTTCATTGAAACGGTCCTGAATGTTCTGATGAAGGTCTGAATAAATCTTCGGCATCTTGCTTGCATCCTTGACATAGGCATTGAGCTGATAGACAGGATACCAGTCGCTGAGCGATGTCTCAAGGACAAAAGGACGCGGGTCGTCGGTAACTCCAGGTGTATTGAGTGCGGCCTCAATGAGGAGCTGGTGGACACGGCGCCACGGTACATCATAGCCTATGCTCACCTCGGAATGGAGTATGAGTCCGTAATCGCGGGCTGAAGCACTGTAGTTCACCGTATGAGAAGACATGATGAAGGAGTTAGGCACGGTGACGACCTCGTTCTTAGGTGTACGTATACGAGTGACAAGCGGTGTCTTCTCGATGATGTCGCCAGTGGTGTCGTCGAGTTTTATGCGGTCGCCAAGCTTGAACGGACGCATGTAGGTTATGACAAAACCGGCAATGATGTTGCCCATGACGGTACTGGAGCCCAGGGAAATGACAAGTCCGACAAATACCGACACGCCTTGGAAAACTCCAGACTGGGAACCTGGCAGATATGGATAAATCATCGCTACCATGAATGCATAGAGGAGGAAACGAATGATGTGGTAGGTAGGCATGGCCCAATCGGAATAGAATCCTCCAAGATTGATACGTCCGGCCTCAACCTCACGGGCAAGATAGTGAAGAAGACGTACCAACGACTTTATGACGTACCAGATGACAATGATTGTGAAGAGGTTCGGAATATAATCTACTATACCTTTCAATATTGACTTTACCGGCATCCAGATGTAGCCGAACAGCTTATAGGCGAAGCCCTTGGTCTGAGGGAATATAGAGAATATGAGCGGTATGGAGATGAGGAGCTGCAGCGCCATGATGACATACTTAAATATGCCGGAAATGAAGAGGAGAATCTTTATCTGGCGCGGAGTATCGATGAGTTCTATGTTCTGAAACCTGAAAGGCTTGAGCTTGAATGACGGTATGCGGGCATTGAGCTTGCGGAATAGCCACAGCGTCAGACGGAACAATGCAAGCTGACCGACAATGATAAGCACAAGATAGGCTATGCGCTTGAAAAGCTGCATGGCTCCATACTCTGCCTTCATCTCAACAAGTTTGCCTATGACAACCGTACGAAGTTCGGAAGCCAATGAGTCGCGCGAAACGCCACGCCAGAGTGCATCCATGTCGGTGACAGAAAAAAGCACTTTGTCCTTATACATTACATCGGAAACGATGTCGCTCTTGTCCACCCACACGGAGTCGGGAGTTACGGTCAGGCTCTTGCCTACCTCCTCGATGTATGAGGAAGCCATTTCAGCACGCTTGGCAGGCGTGTAGCCACCACGCTTGGCATAGAAATAGAACAATGTGTCGCTTTCGACTATCACTGGCATACCCTTTGTCGTACGTCTGAGAGAATCGATGCGCTGACGCTGACGGCGCAGTTCGATGGAATCGCCGGCATAGAGTTTGAAGCGTGCCTGCTCAAGCTCCATGCGCATGTTGGCCTCATTGAGACGCGACTCTGCCAAAGAGGCTTCGAGGGCGGCAATGCGGACGGAATCGGAGTCGGCACGCACGGCCTGCGATGACTTTGGAGAAGAATCGGAAGGGAACAGACTTTCTGCGGCGTTGCGCATCTGTGCCATAGATGTCAGCACAGACAAAAAGATGAACGCCAATAGGAAATGCAATCTGGCTGAAATGTTGTTCATAAGTATATATTTTAAATCAAGTATTCAGAATCGGTATATAAAAAAACATCAAAGCATTGTGAGCGCATCGCGAAGGTCGTTGAAATGCCGTCGGCTGGCCGTTATCTCCACGGAATCGTAAGGCGGAACAAGAACGCAGCGCAATGAGCCATTCTCGACATACGACAAGTAATCGATGTTGAGAATAGTATCGGAATTGACCTTGATGAAGGATTTGCACAACGACAGAATGTCGCGCGCCTTAATGCTCATGCGCAGGCGGTGGCTCTTCAAATCGGAAAGAACTACGCTCCAGCAACGTACACTGCCGGAGTATTCGAAATAAACAATGTCGGACGGCTGGAGGAACATAAGACTGTTGACAGTCTGCACGGCAAAACGTCCAGAAGAAGAAGAGGCCGGCATGCGCATGGTCAACTCGGCAAGATTCTGCTGAGGTATGCGACCTGCACCAAAGTCGGCACGTATGCGCTCCATGACCTTATCGAGTTCTTCGGGCATGTAGGGCTTTAGAAGAAAATCGAATGCAGAGGCACGGAGGGCATCGATGACATAGCGGTCGAAGGCTGTGTAGAAAACGACACGCGTGGACGAATCCAGACCTTTGGCACGCATGCTCTGCAAGAGTTCGATGCCGCTGTCGGTGCCAAGTTCGACATCGAGGAAAAGCACATCGGGCTTAAGAAGCGGGACGGAAGCCAAGGCCTCGGAGGCACGATTGACTGAAGCAAGAATCTCAACATCGCCCATAGTCTCAAGGTCGGTACGCAAGACGTCAATCGACATCGGTTCATCGTCAACAATAACTGCAGTTAGTCTTCTGGCCATATAGATAATAGATAAATGATAAAAAGGTTCTTAAATCTCAAATTTATAATTATAAGGGACAAAGAGCTGGAAGTCTGTGCCGTGAGAAGTTGAGTCGGTCGCGGATACGTCTGTGACCGAAATCGTCATCTTTGAAGCATTGCGGACATTGAGTATCTCGACCGTTGAATAGAGAGTCTTCAATCCGTTGCCTGTACCGCGTGAGGCAGAGAGACGAGCCGTGGACGAGAGACCTGCTCCGTTGTCTACAATATGTATTAGTACACCTTTTGCATTGACATCGGATATGGTGACTGTGATGAGCGACGAATCGTCAACACCAGATGCAAAAGCATACTTGAGGGAGTTTTCGACGGGTATCTGTATGGACATGGACGGTATCTGCACAGACGGCTGGACAACGGCATCGACATGCCAGTCTACACGGGGAACAGAGGAAGAGGTCTCGCCACGAAGCGATACGAAATCCTTGACAAGGCGTATTTCGTCGTCAAGGCTTACGGATATGCTGTCGGACACGACAAGATTGCCTCGAAGCACATGGACAAACAACTGCATGATGCGCGAAAGGTCGGTGTGCTGACGCAACAACGGCATGACGGCATTGATGACATTGAACATATAGTGCGGCGAAATGCGGTTGCGCACATTTTCCATACGCAGGCGGGCAAGCTGGCGCAACTGTTCGTTGTAACGTTTGTCGTTCTTGCGTCTTACATGAACATAAGCTACAAGAGCAATGAGAACGAGTATGACCATAGCCGTAGAGATAAGCAGAATGACATTGTTCTGACGGGCCACGTCGGCTCGGCTCTCCGCCAGGTCGGCATTGCGACGAAGGAGGGTCGTGTCGTTGCTGTAGCGGTAATCCATCTCGGCAAGATTGGCCATGTGGCGGACACTACGTATGGAATCGTCGTACTCGTCTACCTTTACTCTGTATGCGTATGCCTTGGAATAATCACCTTTCTGAGAATAATACTCCATGAGCCGCTGATTGTGAAGATTGAGATATGCAGGACGGACAGAAGAATAATCGTAAGGCAACGAAAGAAGACTGTCGGCGCGTTTGAGATTGCCTTCCTTCAGTGCAAGGGCGGCCTGCAGGCTGGTGAGATAGAACTTCACTTCTGCATCGCCGTCAATAGACAATGCCGAATTGGAACGTGCGAGATAGACGGAGGCAGAATCAAGCTGACCCATAAGAGTGAAGATTTCACCTAAATTTGCTTCGACACTGGCGGTTATAACGGGCAGATTAAATATTGCAGCAATACCGTATGCGCGACGGAAGCTGGATAATGCTTCTGGATAGCGCTTCTCATAATAGAAACAGTTGCCAAGGGTGTTGAAGTAGAAATATTTCTCGTACTCCAGACGCGTACTTGTATCACGGCGTGCCTCATCAAGATAATGATGGGCCATGCGGAAGTTGTACAAGTCAATATAGACCTGTGCCAACCCCATATAGATGCTGAAGCGAGCACGGTCGGAACGGGTTGAGTCGGCTATACGCAGGGCACGATGATAGTACATGGAGGCTTCAGCAACATTGCCTTCCTGACGGTTAAGGTCGGCCAGATTGATGCAGACAGTCTCCAACTCGCGTTTGTCATCGGAACGGTTGAGCGCCTCATAGGCCTTATGCAGACACAGCAAAGCTGAATCACGCCTGTTCAGCGAAAGATACAGTGCGTTGCGATGATTCCAGCACATGGCTTCAAGGGCATCATTGCCAGCATTGCGATGACAAAAAGAGAGCACCTTATTGTTGACCTCCATGGCTTGGCCGATACGTCCCTGAAGTCCGCCACTGAATGCCACGAAAAGCTCCAACTTGTAATAAGAGGTGCTGTCGGACAAACCTTTCTGGGCTTGACGAAAAACCTGTTCCGCCGATGACGGCGCAACAAACATGGAATCATACATGTCGACAAGCAATGAATCGACAAATGCGCTTTCACGCTTTTCCGCAGAACCGGTATGTCCACCACCGCATCCGCAGACAAAAAGACTTAAGGCCAATATACTTAATATGCCCCAATACTTTACATAAAACTTTATCCCCATATAAGTTACAAAGTACAGATAACACACTAATATAATGAATAGGAAAAAAGAAGCGGCGTGCAAAACCGCTTCTTATATAATATTACCCTACTATTTTCTGTTTCTCTCTGCCATATGCTCTACCTTTTCATCATGACGGCTCTTGCTCTGGGTAACAAGATATACACCTGAAAAGACCAAAACAACAGCTATGCCCTGAAGAAGACCGAACTTGCCCAGACCCAAAATTACGCTGACTCCGCACGCGACTATGGGCTGAACATAATTGTACATGCTGACAACCGTCGGGCGCAGATTCTTCTGACCTATCATCATACATATGTATGCAATGAACGTTCCGCACAAAACAACAAAAGCTGCTTCGAACCAAGAAGAAAGAGGTACTGACGACCACGACATAGAAGCTAAATCAGAAAACGAAAACGGAAGTATGACAAGAGCCGCATAGGTCATCATCCATTTCATGCATGTAAATACAGAATAGCGCGAAATGAGATGTTTGAAAAGTGTAAGATACAAGGCGAAACTGCACTGGGCCGCAAGACAAAGCATATCGCCAAGCAGATTGCTGTCGCCTGACGGAGATGCACTGGCCGTGATGAGCAAAGATGCTCCGACGGCACCGCATACGATACCGCCGACCTTCTTGCCTGTAACCGGTTCACGCAGAATGAGCGCCGCCAGAATCATTGTCACTATAGGCATAGTGGTGGTCATGATACTCGCATTAACCGGCGATGTTATGCTCAAACCTATTGTATAACAGCATTGATTGAACACAATGCTCAACATTGCGGCAAAAAAGAATCGTATCATATCGCGCGAAGAAACATTCTCACGCTCTACAAACATTGAGGCAATCCAAAAACAGACAGCTCCTCCGACGGCACGAAACGTGACCATCTCAAGACCTGTCAATCCATTGCTCATGGCATCCTTGCCTATAGGGGCCATCAGTCCCCACATAATGCAGGCCAGAGCCATACACATATGTCCTTTCAGATTTCCGGTACTAGACATTTCAAACTGGTTTATTCGTTAATATACAAAGAATTCAATCACCTGACACATCAAGATAACCTTGCTTGCCAAGCTCTTCAGCCACTATCTCCAGCTCGTTCCACCATTCCTGGCCGAAAGCACGGATAAGCGGTTCGCGTAGGAACTTATAGAGCGGAAGGTTCATGCGTTTGCCCAATTCTACGGCTGGACGACAAATGGACCAACGATGATAATTGAGCGCTAGAGAGTCGCCGACTTTACTGACACGTACAGGATAAAGATGACAGGAAAGAGGCTTCTGCACTTTCAGACCTTCATTGCGGCATGCGCGCTCTATGGCACAATAGCAACATCCATCCTCATGGCAAGTGAAGACACAATCACGACCGTCAACAATTGAGGTTACAAATTCACCGTCACGGTCGATGGTCACAACTCCCTGCTTGCGTATCACAGCACGTGCGCCGTCGGAAAGCTCTGACCATATGTTCTCTGCGGCCTCCTCGAGCCCGCCAATTTCAGACTCTTCTACTGGAGCTCCGGCATCGCCCTCTACGCAACATGCCCCATGGCATGCAGAAAGGTCGCAACAGAATTTTTCGGTAAAGAGTTCCAATGAAACAAGTGTATTGCCGATTTCAACAAGACTCATAAAAATATTATTTTTGAGACGGCTGACAATTGGGTACTACTGCAAAAAACTCAAGGTCTTCAGTGCCTGTATTAACAAGACTATGACTGCATCCGTTCGGACAGTAATGGCACTGGCCTGCTGACACTGATTCAGAAGAACCGCTTTCGAGAAGCACTGTGCCTGAGCCTTTCAATACATAAATGATTTCACAGCTGTCGGTGTGGCAGTGCATGCCGATAGATGCTCCCGGATGGAGAACTGCACGGAAGAAGCGGCAGTTGGAATCGAAATACATCTTAGCTTTCATGACGCCTTCACCGCCTTTGAAATTAGGAAACTCTTCAAAGGGTATGTTATCGTAATCAAAAATCATAGGTATAAGATTATATAAGAACAAATTATTGTTTATGATACAAAAACCATTTCCCATACTGTGCCGTGACACTGTATGGGAAAGACGGTTTGAAAATATATCTGCTTTTAAGCCTTTAAAGCATTGAGAAGTTCATCCGGAAGAAGAAGTGCCTGTTCGCCGGTCTTCATATTCTTGAGATTGAAACGGCCTTGTTCCATTTCCGACTCGCCTGCTATTACCACGAATGGGATGTTCTTGGCATTGGCATAGCTCATCTGCTTCTTCATCTTTGCACTGTCTGGATAGATTTCTACACGAATGCCGTTTTTACGGAGATTTGAGGCTACAGGCAAACAATATTCGGCTTCTTTCTCACCGAAATTGACGAACAGAACCTTGGTGCGCTCAACAGCTTCTGCAGGATAGAGGTCGAGCTGATTGAGGACGTCGAAAATACGGTCGGCACCGAAAGAAATGCCGACACCAGAAAGGCCTGGCATTCCGAATATGCCGGTAAGATTGTCGTAACGACCTCCACCGGTGATACTGCCGATTTCAACATCCAAGGCCTTAACTTCAAAGATTGCTCCTGTGTAGTAGTTAAGTCCACGGGCTAGCGTAAGGTCAAGCTCTATCTGATTATTAAGTTTCAGACTTTCAAGCATATTTATGATATACTCGCACTCTTCGACGCCCTTCATTCCTACCTCGCTGTCTGCAAGAACGGTCTTCATTAGAGCAAACTTATCGGCATTGCTGCCCGACATCTTGATGATAGGCTGAAGTTTCTCTATGGCCTCAGCAGGCAGACCATTGGCGGCCAGTTCAGCATTGACATTATCTAATCCAATCTTATCTAGCTTGTCTATTGCTACGGTAATATCGACAATCTTGTCAGGTTCACCAATGATTTCAGCAATGCCGGCCAAGATCTTACGGTTGTTTATCTTTATGCATACGCGGATGCCGAAACGAGTGAAAACGGTATCGACAATCTGCATAAGTTCTACTTCGTTGAGAAGAGAATCACTTCCTACGACGTCGGCATCGCACTGGTAGAACTCGCGGTAACGTCCTTTCTGAGGACGGTCGGCACGCCAAACAGGCTGAATCTGATAACGCTTGAAAGGAAGTGTAAGCTCATCGCGGTGCATGACAACATATCGTGCAAAAGGCACTGTGAGGTCATAGCGCAGACCTTTTTCACAAAACTTTGAAGCTAGTTTTGCAGAATTGCGTCCGAGAAGTTCTTCATCTGTTATGCCCTTGAAATAATCACCTGAATTCTGAATTTTGAAAAGCAACTTATCGCCTTCTTCACCGTACTTGCCCATCAATGTAGAAAGGTTTTCCATAGCAGGTGTTTCAATCTGCTGGAACCCGTACAGTGCATAAACATCCTTTATTGTATCGAATATATAATTGCGCTTGGCCATCTCCAAAGGAGAAAAGTCGCGCGTACCCTTAGGTATACCTGGTTTCTGTGCCATTTTTATATAATTAATCTTTATTTATTGTCTAATATAACGTGCCGTTGAATCAGAACATACCAGATACACGTCTGATTCCTGCGACAAGAACATCTATTTCTTCCTTTGTGTTGTAAATGCCGAACGAAGCCCTGACAGTACCTTCAATGCCGTAATGGGTCATAAGCGGCTGTGCACAGTGATGACCTGTACGGACTGCTATACCGAGACGGTCTAGCAGTGTACCCATATCGAGATGGTGAATGTCTTTGACAAGGAAAGATATGACTGCATCCTTGTTCTCCGACTGTCCGAAGATGCGCATGCCTTCAATGGTATTCAACTGCTCTGTGGCGTATCTTGTGAGTTCATGTTCATAGGCAAAAATATTATCCATGCCTATAGCCGAAACATAGTCCAGAGCTTTCGCCAAAGAGTTTGTCCCTACATAGTCTGGAGTACCGGCTTCAAACTTATACGGAAGCTCATTGAAAGTTGTCTTTTCGAAACTTACATTCTGAATCATCTCACCTCCGCCCTGATATGGAGGAAGCTTGTCAAGCAAATCTTCTCTTCCATAGAGAACTCCGACTCCTGTCGGGCCGTAAATCTTGTGACCGCTGAAAGCAAAGAAATCACAGCCTATGTCCTGAACATCTATTTTCATGTGAGGCGCCGACTGGGCTCCATCGACCAAGACCGGCACACCATGTTTGTGTGCTATTTCGACAATTTGCTTGACAGGATTTATCGTACCGAGAACATTCGAAACATGAGTGACACATACTATTCGTGTTTTATCTGTAAACAGTTTCTCATATTCATCCAAAAGAAGTTCACCTTTATCGTTAATGGGAATCACACGAATAGATGCTCCGCTTCTCTGTGCAAGCAATTGCCAAGGCACAATATTCGAATGATGCTCCATCTCGGAAACAATTATTTCGTCACCATCCTTGACAAAAGCTTCACCGAAGCTGGTTGCAAGAAGATTTATACTTTCTGTCGTACCTCTGGTAAATACTATTTCATTGGTAGACTTGGCATTTATGAAAGCTCTGACCTTTTCGCGGGCCGCCTCGTGAAGTTCCGTAGCCTTCTGTGAAAGGAAATGTACTCCACGATGAACATTGGCATTTACCGAATAATATTCATCTACTATCGCCTCGACAACGCAACGAGGTTTCTGCGTCGTTGCACCGTTATCCAGATAAACCAGCGGTTTGTCATAGACCTTGCGGGACAAGATTGGGAAATCTTCACGTATTTTCTGAATATCGAACATAATGAATATGATGAATCAAAATTAATAAGACTAAAATACGGAACTCATAAACCGACTATACGGCATAGCGTAAATAAAGCCGAAAAACTCTAGTATCCAATAATGCTCACGGCTTACATAAACCACAGCCGGCACACTTGCTCAGTTCTCCTCGGAAGCGTTTCTCAACAAGATGGTGCAAACGGTCGCGCAACGGTTCAAGTTTTATTTCGTCTATAACCTGACCGACAAACGCAAACATGAGCATCATACGAGCTTCTTCACGAGAAATGCCTCGCTGCTGCATGTAGAACATTGCACGTTCATCAAGCTGACCAACCGTAGCACCATGAGCACACTTTACATCATCTGCATAGATTTCGAGCATCGGCTGAGTGTACATCCGAGCATCACTCGTAGCACATAGATTCGCATTTGTCTCCTGCGAAGAAGTTTTCTGCGCACCTTCACGCACAAGAATCTTTCCTGCAAAAGCGCCAACTGCAGAATCATCAAGCACATATTTGTAAAGTTCACGGCTTGTACAGCGCGGAACCTTATGATCTATCAATGTATTGTTGTCGACATGCTGGTTCTTGTCTGCTATGACACAACCATTGAGCACAACTTCACTGCCCTCGCCCTCCATTGCGACACAGGTCATATTCCTTGTCAAGCCATTATAGAGAGTAATATTGTTAAGGCTCACCGTACAGTCACGACCGGCATGTACATACATATTGCTGAAACGAGAACATTTTGTATGTGTTTCTTCCAACTCATACATGTCCAGATGTGAATTATCGCCACAATACACCTCAACAACCTGCGTGGCAAGAAAGCGCACACTGTCAGCCGCATGATCGCAGAACAACAATGTAGCTTCTGCGCCTTCCTCGAGAACTACAAGTACACGACGGTTGACCATCATGTCTACATCAGATCTTAAGATATTGACGACCTGTACCGTTTTTGACAATCTCACGTTCTTCGGCACATATACAAACATTCCGTCTTGCGCAAATGCAGTATTCAATGCTGTTATGGCATCAGCCGAAGTATCAGCAACTTTTGCATAATATTTTCTGACCAGTTCTGGATGAATTTCCGATGCCTGCTTAAGGGAGCCGACAAATATGCCCTGTTCAAAAGCCGGAGCGCCGGTAGTTCCGGTGTAAAACATGTCATTTTCCATGAAATACAACTGAGTGCTCATATTCGGAACATCGCACTTGAAAGCCTCATATGGATTAACCGGAAAAGCCAATCTAGCAATATTCAGTCCATAATCGTCGGCAAAAGCCTTGTCTACATCGGTATAACGATACTTTTCATCCTTCAACGAAGGAAAACCGAGACGTTCGAAATCAGCCATAGCCCCATCTCTGACAGCATTCATTACTGCCGAACTATGTCCGTCGACCACATTCCGGTTTCCTCTAAAAAGGTCTATATATTGTTTCTCACTGTTTGCCATAAAATAAGAAATTAAGCTCCAACCTCATCTTTTATCCAGTCAAAACCTCTATTCTCAATCTCCAATGCAAGTTCAAAACCACCGGTCTTAACAATCTTTCCATTGAGAAGTACATGAACAACATCAGGTTTGATGTAATCCAGAAGCCTCTGATAGTGGGTTATGACCATCGCACTTGTATCGGGCTTACGAAGACGGTTAAATCCTTCGGCAACAATCCTCAAGGCATCAACATCAAGGCCTGAGTCTGTTTCATCAAGAATACAGAACTTTGGTTCCAGCATGGCCATCTGAAATATCTCGTTACGTTTTTTCTCGCCACCGCTGAATCCCTCATTGACAGAACGGTTTATGAGTTTGCTGTCGATATCAACAAGCTTACGCTTCTCTCTCATCAGTTTAAGGAACTCCGTAGATTTCAACGGTTCCTCGCCCAAAGCCTTGTGTCTTGCATTGACAGCCGCCCGCATAAAGTTGACCATACTTACCCCCGGAATCTCCACAGGCTGCTGAAAAGACATGAATATGCCCGCATTAGCCCGTTCCTCAGGTTTCATCTCCAACAGATTCTGTCCATTGAACGTAATAGAACCGCTCGTGACCTCATAAGCAGGGTTTCCGACGATGACATTGCTCAACGTACTTTTTCCCGCGCCGTTGGTACCCATCAGTGCATGTATCTCTCCATCTTTGATTACGAGGTCGACACCTTTCAATATTTCCTTGCCATTGATGCTGGCATGCAGATCCTTTATTTCTAGCATAGTTTTTTAAATTTTAATAGAAACCTGTAAACGACTCACATGTTTGCCATTATCCCACTGTGCCCTCCAATGATACCGACAACAGTTTCTGGGCTTCTACAGCAAATTCCATCGGAAGCTTGTTTATGACATCCTTGGCATAACCATTGACAATCAACCCCACAGCCTCTTCCGTCGATATGCCTCTCTGATTACAATAGAAGAGCTGTTCTTCGGAAATCTTCGATGTAGTAGCTTCATGTTCCACAACAGCTGTATTGTTGTGTATATCCATATAAGGGAACGTATGTGCACCGCATTCGCTTCCTAGCAGCAGTGAATCACACGAACTATAATTTCTTGCACCATCAGCCTTTGGGCTAACCTTAACAAGTCCACGATATGAATTCTGGCTCTTTCCTGCAGATATGCCCTTGCTTATGATTGTGCTCTTTGTATTTTTTCCAATATGAATCATCTTTGTACCGGTATCGGCCTGCTGGTAATTGTTAGTCACAGCGACAGAATAGAATTCGGCCTGTGAATTGTCACCGCTCAGGACACAACTAGGATATTTCCATGTTATAGCCGAACCGGTTTCCACCTGTGTCCATGATAGTTTGCTGTTCACACCTCTCAGATGACCGCGCTTTGTGACGAGGTTAAGCACACCGCCCTTGCCATCAGCATCTCCTGGGTACCAGTTCTGCACCGTACTGTATTTAACCTCAGCATTGTCCAGAACAACAATCTCTACAATAGCGGCATGAAGCTGGTTTTCATCACGCATAGGCGCTGTACATCCCTCAAGATATGATACATACGAGCCTTCGTCGCAGACAATAAGCGTACGTTCAAACTGTCCTGTATTACGCGCGTTGATTCTGAAATATGTCGACAGCTCCATCGGGCACCTGGTATTCTTAGGTATATAAACAAATGAACCGTCGCTGAACACCGCCGAATTCAATGCGGCAAAAAAGTTGTCCCTAGGCGGGACGACGCTTCCCAGATACTTGCGCACCAAGTCCGGATAATTTTTCACCGCTTCACTAATAGAACAGAAGATTATATTCTTTTCAGCCAGTTTCTCCTTAAACGTAGTCTTCACCGAAACCGAATCCATGACAGCATCGACAGCCGTTCCGCTCAATGCGAGCCTCTCTTCCAAAGGGATTCCCAGCTTGTCAAAAGTCTTCATCAGCTCAGGGTCAATCTCGCCGTTACCCTTATTTTCGGTTTTCTTGGTAGGGTCGGCATAATACGAGATAGCCTGATAATCAATTTCCGGCAATTTGAGATGTCCCCATGAAGGCTGTTTCATGGTCAACCAGCTGCGATATGATTCCAATCTGAAATCAAGCAGCCACTGCGGTTCCTCCTTCTTTGCAGAAATGAGGCGTATGACATCCTCATCAAGCCCTTTCTCGATTATCTCGGTTTGAATATCGGTTGTGAATCCGAACTTGTACTTTTCCTCGGCTACCTTTCTGACAAACTCATTCGATTCGCTCATTTTCTCATTTACTCTTATGTATCAGACCGCAAGTCTCAATACTTTTTACCACAAAACTTTAATACTCTCCAATCATCTACGCGGGAATCGGATGCAGACACCACGGGCGAAGACTACTCAGCTTCATCCTTGTCGCCCGAAACCTTATACGTCACATCCATCAGACCGCGATGTACTTCCTCCCCGGCATCAACAGCATCATTCATCTCCTTCATGTCATCAACTATAAAGGCATCAGGAACAATGGCCTGAGCCGAATGTTTGACAAAATAGAAAAGCGCCGGACGCTCACCCAACTTATCAGGTGAAAATCCACCCTCGCTCTCCAAGAAATCCATAATATTGAAGATGAACGACAGCAAAGCGCAATATGTCACAACTCCTACTACCACGCCGCCTAACCTGTTCAAGAATCCGAGATGGACTATATTAAGGAACTTCGTCAATACAGATGCAACGATTCCGCACGCAACCGGCACAAGCACCACAAGCAATACAAATGCTATAAACTGTCCAGTTGTTTCAGAAGAACCTATATGAGGAGTGAGGAAACCTGCAAACTCCTTATACAGCATACATGCGACAAAAAGTCCCACCACTATTCCAGCCATATGCGCAATCTGCTTCAACGCACCCTGCGTCCAGCCCATAATCGCGCCTAAAGCCAAAATCACTATAATCAGTACTACCATAACATATATGTATATTACGCAGACAGACATCTGAACATCGTAAGCATCTGCCCATAAGCGCCAAATGGAGGACACGGCCAAAAGAGGGGCCATGTCCACCATAAGCAACTTCATACCGTATTATTATATCAGCATGCTGTTCGCCATAAGACAGCCGCTGTCAAGCCAGATGTCACTTAAGTTTCTGCTTAACCTCTACTTCTGCAAATGTTTCAAGGATATCACCTTCCTTTATATCGTTGTAGTTAACGATTGATATACCGCAGTCGAAATTGCATGAAACCTCCTTTACATCATCCTTGAAGCGTTTGAGCGCATTTATAGCACCAGTATAGATGACTATACCGTCGCGTATCACGCGCACCTTATCAGAACGGTGAACTTTTCCTTCAAGCACAAATGCACCGGCAACAGTTCCGACCTTAGTAATCTTGTATACCTGACGTACCTCGACAGTGGCAGTTGTCTCCTCCTTGATTTCTGGAGCGAGCATACCTTCCATGGCACTCTTGACTTCCTCGATGGCATCATAGATGATGGAATACAGACGTATATCGACACCTTCCTGCTCTGCCATCTTTCGTGCCGTAGCCGAAGGACGGACCTGGAATCCGATGATGATGGCATCTGAAGCCTCAGCCAAAGACACATCGCTTTCGGAAATCTGGCCCACGGCCTTGTGTATGACATTCACCTGAATCTTCTCAGTAGAAAGTTTTATGAGAGAATCGCTCAACGCCTCTATAGAACCATCCACATCACCCTTGACGATAATGTTAAGTTCCTGGAATCCACCGAGAGCAATACGGCGTCCGACCTCATCGAGCGTAAGCATCTTCTGAGTTCTCAATCCCTGTTCACGCTGCAGCTGTTCACGCTTGTTGGCTATTTCTCTTGCCTCCTGTTCGGTAGACATCACATGGAATGTATCTCCAGCAGTAGGAGCACCGTTGAGTCCGAGAATCAATGCCGGTTCAGCAGGAAGAGCCTGCTTGATACGCTGTCCGCGCTCGTTGAACATAGCCTTTATCTTACCATAATTTGTTCCTGCCAGGACAATATCTCCCTGATGGAGTGTTCCGTTCTGCACAAGCACCGTTGCGACATATCCACGTCCCTTGTCGAGCGATGATTCAATAATAGAACCAGTAGCCTTGCGGTTAGGATTAGCCTTCAAATCGAGCATTTCGGCCTCGAGAAGAACCTTTTCCATCAATTCCTTGACGCCGGTACCCTTCTTCGCAGAAATATCCTGGCTCTGGTACTTACCGCCCCAATCTTCAACCAGGAAGTTCATTGCAGCCAGTTCCTCCTTTATCTTGTCAGGATTTGCTCCAGGCTTATCCACCTTATTTATGGCAAACACCATAGGCACATTTGCCGCAACGGCATGATTGATGGCCTCCTTTGTCTGAGGCATCACATTGTCGTCGGCGGCGATAATGATTATCGCGATATCCGTAACCTTGGCACCGCGGGCACGCATGGCAGTAAACGCCTCATGTCCAGGAGTATCAAGGAATGTTATCCTCTTTCCGTCAGGCAGCTTCACGTTGTATGCACCGATATGCTGTGTGATACCTCCAGCCTCACCTGCTATAACGTTTGTCTTGCGTATGTAGTCGAGAAGCGAAGTCTTACCGTGGTCAACATGTCCCATGACAGTAATGATAGGTGCACGAGGCACGAGATCCTCCTCGCGGTCCTCTTCCTCCTCAATAGCATTGGATACGTCAGAACTTACGTAAGAAGTAGTAAATCCGAATTCCTCAGCAACAAGATTTATGGTCTCTGCATCAAGACGCTGGTTGATGGAAACCATTATTCCGATAGACATACAAGTGCTTATGACTTCTGTCACCGGAACATTCATCATGCTGGCCAATTCGTTTGCAGTAACGAACTCTGTAATCTTGAGCACTTTGCTCTCAGCGGCCTCCATGCTCTCCTGCTCATGCATATGCTTGTGCACGGCATCACGTTTTTCCTTTCTGTACTTGGCGGCATTCTTGGTCTGCTTCGTTGTGAGTCTTGCAAGTGTTTCCTTAACCTGCTTTGCTACCTCCTCGTCAGTAAGCTCCTGCTTCTGCGGCGCCTGACGCTTGCCGTTCTTTCCAGGCTTACCTTGATTTTTTGCATTAGGACGCTGTCCGCCCTTAGGCTGATTGCCCTGCTGAGGGCCCTTGCCCTGTCCCTTGGCGCCGTTCTGTCCGGCAGGGGCATTGACGTCCACGCGTTCTTTATTTATTCTTACACGTTTCTTTTTCTTGTTGGCATCGCTGTTTGCGTCGGCGCCTTTTCCCGACATTTCCTTCAGCAGCGATTCCTTATATTTAGCTTTGGCCTCCTGTCTCTGGCGCTCTTTCTCATCGCGTTCCTTTTTCTTTTCGGCCTTGCTCTTTCTGTCAGGGCGCGTTTTGGAATTTATGTTCGAAAGGTCAATAAATCCCACTTGTTTGAACTGCACGCCAGCATCAGGTGTAGGCATTCTGTATATGCCGTCCTTATCTACTTCAGGAGACTTTGCTTGTGCAGTCTTTTCATCGTTGTTGCTCTTGGCAGCGCCATCCTTTTCAAGATTGCTGCGCACCTCTTCTGCAGGTTTGCTTTCCTGCTGTAATTTCTTTTCTTCCAAAATCTTATTTTCCACAGGCTTTTCAGTGATTTCTTTAGCCTGAGACTTTTCAGCAGAAGCATCATTAACTTCTGTCGGTGTATTCGCTTGCTGTACGGCAGGTTTTTCGTCATTAACATCATTGCCGTTATCTTTTACCGGACGGGTGTCAATTTTCCCGAGAACCTTGATATGCGGTTTTTTCTCACTGCTTACGCGGAATATCTCCTGTCTCTGCTTTTCTTTTTCCTTTTCTCTACGTTCTTCTCTTTCTTGTTTCTCTTTTTCCTTGCGTTTCTTTATATCCATTTTCGTTTCGTCATGGATATTCTTATCTGCTCCAAAGGCACCCATGAGCAGGTTGTACTGTTCATCCGTGATTTTTGCGTTGGGGCTGGCATCTTCAAGAGCCAGTCCCTTTTTCTGCAGGAATTCAGCCACGGTGTTGATTCCCACATTGAGTTCTTTTAAAGCTTTATTCAGTCTTACTGCCATATATATCGTTTGGTGAATATTAAATAGTGAATGATCATACAATATCCCGGCATCAGCGATGCCAGCACCATTTACTGATGCTGACGCCGGTCGCCATAAGAGACCAGCCGGAGCTCTCAGCAGAAGAATAGCAAAACGGTTATCGCCAAAGCACGAACATAACCACTCACTATCCACAGTAACTCTCTTCCTACTCTTCCATAATCTTATTCTTCAAATTCAGCCTTGAGAATTCTCAGCACGTCGTCTACGGTGTTTTCCTCAAGGTCAGCCTTTTCGATAAGCATTTCGCGCGGAGCATTGAGCACGCTCTTCGCCGTCTCCAGACCTATCGACTTGATGGCATCAATTATCCAGCCGTCGATTTCGTCCTTGAATTCATCGAGGTAAATATCCTCTTCATCCTGTTCGTGGTCATCCAGCTCACGGAACACATCGATGGTATATTCAGTCAGCATACTTGCCAGCTTGATGTTGTAGCCGTTCTTACCGATAGCCAGCGAAACCTGGTCCGGCTGAAGATACACCTCAGCCTTGCGGTCCTCCTCGTTGAGCACGATAGAAGTAATCTTTGCAGGACTCAAGGCTCTCTGTATAAAGAGCTTCATATTGCTGGTATAGTTGATTACGTCGATATTCTCATTTCTGAGTTCTCTAACTATACCATGTATACGGCTTCCCTTCACGCCGACGCACGCGCCTACAGGGTCTATTCTCTCATTGTAGCTTTCCACTGCAATCTTGGCCCTCTCTCCCGGAATACGTGCAATCTTTCTGATTGTGATGAGTCCGTCATTGATTTCAGGAACCTCCTGTTCCAGGAGTCTCTGAAGGAACTCCGGAGCCGTACGGCTCAAAATGATTTTCGGGTTGTTGTTGAGGTTGTCCACCCTCAGTACGACAGCTCTGGCAGTTTCGCCCTTGCGGAAGAAGTCAGATGGAATCTGCTCAGTTTTCGGAAGAAGCAATTCGTTGCCCTCGTCGTCGAGGAGCAAAGTCTCACGTTTCCAAATCTGATAGACCTCTGCACTTATGATTGTTCCGACCTTGTCGGCATACTTGTTGTAGAGGTTGTCGTGCTCGAGTTCGAGAATCTTTGAAGCCATTGTCTGACGCAGATTCAGTATGGCACGGCGTCCGAAGTCCGTAAAATTCACATTTTCGCTCACTTCCTCGCCGATTTCATACTCGGCATCAATCTTCTGTGCATCAGTAAGACTGATTTCTGTGTTGCTGTCCTTAACCTCATCATCAGCAACCACCTTACGGTTACGGTAGATTTCAAAGTCACCCTTATCCGGATTGACAATGACATCAAAATTCTCATCAGAGCCGAACATTTTCTGAAGGACACTTCTGAATGAATCTTCAAGCACGCTCACGAGCGTCGTCCTGTCAATATTCTTTGTTTCCTTGAACTCCTGAAATGTGTCTATCAGGTTTATCTGTTCATCCTTTTTCTTAGCCATTTCTATATTGTTGTTTATTTATTTCTCATTTGAAATCGATGACGGCCTTCACCCATTTTACGTCAGCATAGCCGAAATGCTTGTCGACGTCCTGTACCTGCGGACGTTTTTTGCCTTCCACCTTGACCTTTTCCTTGACTGTCACCGTAAATCCCGTTTCATCAGCATCCTTGAGCAAAGCCTCGAAATGCTTGCCCTCATTAGGCAGGACATCCACCTCGCCTCCTACATGGTTTATGAACTGCTGGACCACCTTGAACGGTTGTCCTATACCTGCAGAACCGACTTCCAGCTCGTAGTCCTCGACATCACGGTCAAGACCAGCTTCGATGAACCTGCTGAGTTCGCAGCAGTCATCAATCCATACACCATCCTTGTGGTCTATTTCAACTACAATTCTGTTCTGCTTGTCAACATCAACGTCTACAAGAAAATACTCTTTGCCGTCCAGCCATTCACCGACGAGCCCCTTTACTTTGTCTTTGTCAATCATACTGTTAAAGCGGTTACAAAAAGGAGGAGACTTACAAGCCCCCTCCATCCATTTCAGTGCAAAAATACATCATTTCACTCTAACATACAAGAAAAAACGTATTTTTATATATTATAAGGTGTAAGTTTAGATGTATGCAAGCTAACGGCATGCAGTTCAAGCCTTTCACTTTCATTTCAGCGACTTGAATTCGTCGGCCAACGAAGCACGGTCAACGCCCAGTTCCACAGCACGTTCAAAGTCGCGTCTGGCAAGCCTTTTGTTGCCTTGCTCAAGATGCACATATGCACGCGCCAGAACATAATTGCGATTTTCAGGAGCCAATTCCACGGCCTTGTCCAAATCCATTATGGCCAATTCAGGAAGCTTTTTCTCGACCTCCATTTCGGCTTTCACCGAATACAGTTCAGCCTTGTCAGGATATTGTTCCACAAGCTGTTCCATCTTTTCGAGAGCCTCATTCAACCTATTCATTTTCTGGAGCAGCACGGCCAAGCCAAGCTTTGCAGCATAATTGCCAGGTTCATTGGCAATGATCTTTTCATAGTCCATCTTGGCCGAATTGTAATCATGCCTCTCCATATTCGCATAAGCTCTGAACAGAAGCGCCTCCATGTTGTTCGGGTCTGCATCCATAACGTTGCAGTAATCCATATAGGCACCGCTGTAGTTTCCGAGCTTAAGATACAGATTGGCACGCGCCATGAGAATAGGAACAGAAAGAGGGGCAGAATTCAGGGCCATAGTATACGACTCCACGGCCTCCTTGTCTCGTCCCATTTTCTCTTGGACACGTCCAAGATCGGTGAAGACCAGTGCGTTGCGATAATCAGACGGAGAAAGGCTGAGAGCCTTCCTGAAAAGTTTCTCTGCCAGCTCCAGGCTGTCGGCCGAAGCGGCTTTCTGTCCTGCCGAAATACACTCTTCGTATGTATTCTGCGCCGTCACTACTGCAAACGGCATCATCAGGACAAGCAGCAAAATAAAAAATCCTTTACCCATACAGCGGCAAAGATAATGAAAGTCGGACGCATAAAAGCCAAGCAAACTTTAACTTTTCACGCGACCAGTCATATAATACCAAAATATAGTGAAAAGACCTTAAATGCAGGCAGCCAGCACTTTCCATCAGTTTGTCAATGCAAATAAAAAACAGCGATTTGCATCATGCCGTATTTGCCGATACAGATTTTATTCGTACATTCGTAAACACAATAAAACTCAGCATAAATATGGATTACAAAAAGAAATACAGCGTCAGGCAAGAAGAAATGGCACGCTATGCAAAAGCGATGGGCCATCCCGCAAGAATAGCAATCCTCGATTTTCTCGCAGAACAGGAATCATGTTATTTCGGCGACATACATGAAGAACTGCCTATAGCCAAGGCTACAGTGTCCCAGCACCTGAAAGAACTCAAGGACGCAGGACTCATACAAGGAGAAATCGAAGCGCCAAAAGTCAAATACTGCATTAATCAGGAAAACTGGAAAACGGCAAAGAAGCTTTTCAAAGAATTTTTCAAACAGGGCATACAAAAAAAGAAAGATTGCTGCGACTAGCCATACCGCCTGACGTCGCATTGTCTGAAACGCAGTTCGAGCCCCATGCAAGCACAATTCGCACCGGCAGACGGCATCTGAATAAATGCGAGCGCCCGCGGCCGCTGATTCGAGCGCGCGCCGCAAAAATTTTGAGCCCTCATAAATTTGTCAATATGGCACTGCGGATAAACTTTGGCAGTCACAGCCGTCAAAACATGACAAGCTGAACAGATGGCACATTTTTTGCACCATGGCAAGCGGAACAAAATCAACAACTTTTAAATATACAGCATTATGATTTCGGAGAAACTTCAAAACGCGATCAACATTCAGGTTACAGCTGAAATGTGGTCTTCAAACCTTTATCTTTCAATGTCTTTCTATCTGAAAGTACAAGGATTTGACGGAATGGCCGAGTGGATGAGAAAGCAGTCTCAGGAAGAATTGCAGCACGCATACGAACTGGCTGATTACGTCATCAAGAGAGGCGGTACGCCAAAGGTCGACAAAATCGACGTCGTTCCTCAGGAATGGGAAAGTGTACAAGATGTATTCGACGGAGTCTACAAACATGAATGTCATGTATCAAAGCTTATCGACGATCTTGTAAATGTAGCTTCTGAAGAAAAAGACAAGGCTTCTCAAGATTTCTTGTGGGGCTATGTACGTGAACAGGTCGAAGAAGAAGCCACTGCACTGAGCATTCTTGAAAAAATCAAGAAATGCAAGGACGAAGGAAGTCTCCTGTTCATGGACGACAAACTCGGACAAAGGAAATAAAGCCGCATGCACAGATGCACGCCTATGACTTAACGGCAAATGCCCGGATGCACAAAAATAAAATGCGTCCGGGCATTTTCTGTATTACACAAACTGCCACACAGTCCGCTCAGACTGACAAGCACCTATGCCTGCCATACAGAAGCATATCAGCAATCGGCGGATACTGCCTTAGCAGAGAGATTGAAAATGCAGATTTGCAAACTTCATACACCAAAACAAACATAATATTTACAAAAAGGGAATGCGAATTAAAATATTTGCGTTCCCTTTTATGATTTAATAAAAAAAAATGTAATTTTAGAGCCTTGGAAAAACTATAAAAACAAGATACCATGAACAATATAAAGGATTACGAGCTGTCTGCATGCAAAGACACTATGAACAAGTGGATGAAAAGATTCGGCGTAAAGTTCGGCGTCCACTATAAAGGTGTATTCAAGGAACAACAGGAGCCATACGACCCGATTCCGCACATCATCTCAAAAAATGAATGGGAACATATTGAAAAAGGGCTAAAACAGAGAATTTATGCCCTCAACAAATTTCTATGGGACATCTATCATGAAAAGAAAATCATAAAGGACAAGATCATACCTGAAGAAATGATATATTCTTCAAAAGGATACATGCCAGAATGCGAAGGCATAGACCCCGTACACGGAATATATACACACATCGCAGGTATAGACCTTGCACAGGACGCAAAAGGAGAATGGTACATCCTTGAAGACAAGCTGCGCTTGCCGTCAGGAGTATCCTATCCTATAATAGCCAGAACCGTCACCGAAAAAGTATGTCCGGAAATATACAAGAGAAATCATGTGGCCGACAACCGCAACTATCTCGACCTCCTTAAAAACATGATGGACGAAATGTGCGACGGAAGAGGCGAAGCTGTAGTGCTAACACCAGGAAGGGACAATCCTACATTCTACGAACATTCGTTCCTGGCATACAAGACAGGTGCAACACTGGCATTTCCTGGAGACCTGATTATCGAGGACAACTGCGTCTACTACTCAGGACTGTACAACGAAAAGAAACGCGTCGGATGTATTTACAGAAGGGTAAACGACGAGTATATCGATCCAAACATGTTCAAAGCCTCATCTGTACTGGGCATTCCAAACATTATGGAATCTTACAGCAAAGGCAAGGTGGCACTAATCAACGCCGTAGGCAACGGCGTAGCCGACGACAAGAGCATATACTACTTCATTCCTAAGATGATTAAATACTATCTTAACGAAGACCCCGTAATACGAAATGTCAACAGCTATCTGCCATATTACAGCGAAGACATAAACTACATACTTGACAACATCAGGAATCTCGTCATCAAAGATTGCACGACCATAGGCGGATATGGAACCATTTACGGATGCAACCTGAGCACGTCCAAAGTGGAAGAGCTACAGAGGCTCATACGCAAGGAGCCGAGCAGATGGATTGCAGAGGACATGGTCGACTTCAAGAAACTCGACGTATGGGACGACGGAACCATTGTACGCAGACGTTCCGACATGCGGGCGTTCGTCATCACAGGCAAAGAGCCGGTCGTCTGGAAAGGTGCTCTCACGCGATTCACGAGAGACGCCGACTCCAGAACAGTCAACACACCTTACGGATGTGGATTCAAAGACACATGGATAATGAAAGACTAGCAAGCTTCATACAAACCGGCAGCACAACATGTTTTACGTGCAGCCGGTTTCTTTTTTTGCTCATACGCATGCAAATAGACGGCATACGAAGTGGCGCAAAACCTCTTTTCAAGTTTTGCATTATCGTAAAGTTTGACTAATTTTGCTTCAACAGACTCAGAATGAGCCTTAAATTAAAATATTATTCACAAAAACAGACCTAATTCATTATGGCTAAATTCAAAAGAATACTGCTTAAGCTCAGCGGCGAAAGCCTCATGGGAGAACAGAAATACGGCATCGACACCAAGCGTCTCAACGAATATGCACAGCAAATAAAGGAAGTACACGACATGGGTGTACAGATTGGCATCGTCATCGGCGGAGGAAACATTTTCCGCGGACTCAGCGGTGCAGGCAAAGGATTCGACAGAGTCAAGGGAGACCAGATGGGCATGTGCGCAACAGTCATCAACAGCCTCGGCCTCAGCTCCGCTCTCGGCGCAATAGGTTGCAAGAGCCGTGTGCTGACAGCCATCCGCATGGAACCGATAGGAGAATTCTACACAAAATGGAAAGCTATCGAAGCCATGGAAAACGGCGAAGTGGTAATCATGTCAGCAGGAACCGGCAATCCTTACTTCACAACAGACACAGGCTCCTCACTCAGAGGCATCGAAATCGAAGCTGACGTAATGCTGAAGGGCACACGCGTCGACGGAGTCTACACTGCAGACCCGGAGAAAGACCCTACTGCAACAAAATTCTCAGAAATTACTTACGACGAGATATACAACAAGGGGCTGAAGGTTATGGACCTTACTGCAACAACAATGTGTAAGGAAAACAACCTGCCTATCTACGTCTTCAACATGGACGTATACGGTAATCTCAAGAAAGTAATGGACGGAGAAAACATCGGTACGCTCGTACACAATTGATATAACAGATAAATACGTTTGACAACAGGCACATGCTGCACTCTGCAACGAGTGAGCATGTGCCTGTTATATATATATTTGCATACAAAGACAAACAGTTAAATTGAAAGGAATAATGCATGAAAAAATTCTCGATGAATAAATCAAGCAGAAAAAACCTGCAGCACACCATAAGTGGAACAATATTGGCAAGACTGTTTATGGCAATTCTGTTTGTTTGCGCCAACTGCATCAGCACCACCGCACAAGACTGGCACGAGCTGTACAAAAAAGGCCAAGAATACGAAAAGAAATCCTTTACGAACAAAGCTATGGAATGCTACGAAGCGGCACATAAGCTCAACAACAACGACTCAATAGTACGCGCCATAGCCAACTGCAACTTCAAGAGAGGCTACTACATTAAATGCATCAATCAATGCCAAAATCTTATAGAGAAGGGTGAAAACAGCGCAGACCTCACACTCATAGCCAAATGCTACGAGAAAATGGACATGGCCGACTCGGCTGTTGTATACCAGAAAATGCTGGCAGACCGCGAGATTGAAAACTACTCAAACATAATGAGTCTGGCAAAGAATCTTTCGGACATGCAGGAATATGACACGGCCATGGTGTATCTTGACAGATATTACAAAGTGGACTCAACAAATCTGATTGTAAACACGCAGAGAGCCTACACGCTGTTTCAGCTGAACAGAAATGAAGAAGCCATAGCCGAATACGAGAAACTCATCAAGGCCGGGATGAACAACGTCGGAATATGCTACTACCTTGGAATGGCATACAGCAACATAAACAAAAACGACAAAGCTTACTATTATCTGTACAATGCAGTCGACATGAGCCAGAGGAAGAATCCATACATCCTGGCTAAGTTCGGAGCTATAGCCATAGAAACAGGTTTGGTGGTTGACGGACGGGAAGCTATAGAAGAAGCCATAGAGATGATGAAGCCCGACAGCACTTACATGTACTCACTGCGCTATATGCAGGCAAAAGCCTACATGTCATGTTCAGATTACAACAATGCCCTGAAATACTATAAGATGTCATTGAAATGGGACAACAGCCAATATAAAGTGCTGTACATGATGGCCAGAGCATACGGACTGAAAAACAACCACAAGAATGAAGAAAAATATCTGCGGATGTTCGTAGACAAAGTGAAAAAAAGCGGTAAAAGCAAAGAATACAAAAAGTTGCTTGAAACCACAGACAAACGTTTGTCTGAGCTGAAAGTCGAGAAATTCTTCAAGGGCGAAAATGGCTGACCGCATACCGAAAGCCGTCAGCATGGAACCAATAAGAGAATCCTACACAAAATGGAAAGCAATCTAAGCTAATGGAAATAATTTGTCTACCATGTCTTTCAACATGGACACATACTGAAAATTCAAGAAAGTAATTGACGAAGGAAACATAGACACAATCGTATTGAAGTTATACAATGGCTTAATACTTTCGGCACAGATATATGCACATTTTCCACAAATGCGCATATACCTGTTTTATATTCGGAATGGTATTGAATCTTACCACGATAACCTCAATTATCACGCTATACACGATTTTAATTATAAATGCAATTTTAATTAGTCATAAATTAAATGCCTAAATATTATTGTATTCGAAAAGCTCGTATAAAAACGAAATCAATACTAAATTCCAGCTTGCAGTACAAGTTTGAAACATAATTGTTTATGTCTTGTAATAGCAAGTACAATCACATACCGCTAAATAAGCAATAAAACACCGTACTAAAAAAACACAAACCAGCAACATTATTTAACTAATATGATTAGTTTGCAAACTACTAATTACCGTTATTTGCAAATATAAAATCTTTATAATCATATTATGTGGAAAACAAGACGAAAAGACTCACTGCAAAGGAAGAGGATGTCATGGGATTCTTTTGGGCAAACGGGCCTATGTTGTAAAGCATATAGTGGAGATGCATGACGAACCACGCCGCACTTCACAAGAGACACAGGCCTTTCGCTCAGAGGCTCCGAAATCGAGGCTGACGAACAGAGTACAATTATGACAAACGCGATTGTATATTTTTTTGATGCAGTCTGAAAAGATTGTTTAGCATTACATACTTCTTGGCAAGTATAAAATTACGATGCTTTCTAAATGAGGAATTATCGTATGAATATTCTTTACAATATTATTAATATTAATTTTTATATATGAAGTACTTGAAAATATTGTTGTTGCTATTGTTCGTGGGTGTACTACAGGTGAAAGGACAAGAAGACAACGTGATGTTTAAAGTTGCGTATAAGTCGACGTTTAAAGGTAAACAGGAAAGTAAGATAAAAGAAGACTTCCAGATGCTTGAAGTTGGACATAAGTATTCAAAATATTACAGTGTTTATACTTATGAGTTTCAGCATTATGCGGATTCATTGAAAAATGCCGGACTTACCGATATAATAGAACTATCATCACAGTTGGATGGTGAGAATAGTCCTAAGAGTGGAGATACATATCAAGTCTTCAAGAATTACCCTACGGCCGGCAAACTGACATACACGTATGTCATATTCAATTTCCCCTATCTGTATGAGGAGGACATGCCTGCCATGAAATGGGAACTGGCAGAAGGCGACTCCGTAATAGGCGAGTATGCCTGCAAGAAAGCCGTCTGCGAACTGCGCGGGCGCAAGTGGACAGCATGGTACACGCTGGATCTGCCTTACAGCGACGGTCCGTGGAAGCTCTGCGGCCTGCCTGGCCTCATCCTTGCGGCTTCTGAAAGCGAGGGCATCTACAGTTTCAGTTTCGCAGGAATAGAGAAGTGCGATTATCCCATGTCGTTCATCAACACAAAGAAATATGAGCGTTGCACGCCCAAACAGCTTCAGGATGACTACTGCGACTATTGCAAGAGCGGCAGCAGCTGGAGCATCCGCAAGGCTATCGGGATATCTGTTCCGATGGGGGGAAAAGAGAAATCGTATACACCCTGTTTAATGGAGTTTTATAAATAATAAATTAAGTGAGATATTTCTTAGTTGCCATATTATCGTTCGTTGTCTCGCTTACCATGACGGCACAGACGTACAAGGGTAAAGTGGTCAGCGAAAATGGAGAACCGCTGATTTCGGCAAGCGTGATTTTGCTGGCCGACGGGGGCAGGACACCCATAAACTTTACAAATACAGCAAGCGACGGAAGTTTTGAGCTCAACGATGGCGGCAATAGTGGCAAAAAAGCAGAAAGCATATTGTTTTCTTTTATAGGATATGCGCGCGACACGATTAACATCAAGGACTTTCGCCAAGGACAAACGATTGTATTGCACGAAAAGTCGGTGATGATAAAGGAAATGAAGATAATGGCTCCACGCGTCTCACAGCACGGTGACACTCTCACATTCCTCGTGAACAAATTTAAGCAAAAACAAGACCGGACGATATCCGATGTTATAAAGAAAATGCCTGGACTTCAGGTTGACGAAGACGGAACCATAACGTATCAGGGAAAACCAATCAACAAATTCTACATTGAGGGACTCGACCTGCTTGGCTCGAAATATTCTCAGGCTTCAGAAAACATCTCGGCAGACAAGGTGAAAAGCATACAGGTGTATGAACGGCATCAGCCTGTGAAAGTGTTGCGCGATGTAACCTTCTCCGACCAGGCGGCGCTCAACATTGTGTTGACCGACGATGCCCGCAACGTATGGCAGGGACTGGCCGACATAGGAGCCGGAACCAAAGCGCAGGGAGGAGACGGTGCGCTTGGCGACAGCCGTCTCATGGCAATGATGTTTTCGCGTAAGATACAGAGTATCTCAATCTACAAATACAACAACACCGGAAAGGATGTAATGAAGGAGGTTCACGACAGGCAGTCCGTAGAGAACAACGTAGCTGTTGAAAACAGCATACTGGATGGAATCGCCATGCCCGCGCCGTCGCTCGAACCAGTGCGTACAACGTTTAACAACTCCAACCTGTTGGCCACCAACTGGCTGTTCAAGACCAATAAAGGCGACGACCTGCGCCTGCAGGTAAGCGGGCTGTTGGACAAGACAACGCAGAGCCAGACGACGCAGACCGTGTACACCGATCTGGCAAACGGAAATGCCATTGTCGAGGATGTGGACGCCACTCTGCATACAAGTGAGATTTCGGCCGAGTTGAAATACGAGAAAAACCGTGACAACATATATCTTGTGAATACATTGAAGGGGGATGCCGACTTCAATAGGAGTACTGCCACGACGATGCTTAACGGCAGGGGGATGTATGAAAACGTGAAACCGCGCAAACGGTATATTCAAGACTCGTTCACGATGAGCAAACGGCTGAAGAACAATCACCTCTTTTCGCTGAACGCATATTTCTCTTATAATAATCTGCCCGGCAGCCTCTTGCTGTCTGACAGCACAGTGCAGAGACTCGACATGCAGTCGTTCTATTGGGGCGCAGAGACATACTTCAGTCATAAGGTAGGCTTATTCAACATTAAATATACACTCTCGACAAAAGGCAAGTCACAGGATCTTTCGATAAAGAATACAATGCTCAACGGCAACGACAGATATTATGAGTCGGATACGCGCCTTACCCCCGAGGCAAGCTACTCGCACGGTTCCTTCAGACTGACTGCGACTGTGCCGTTAGCATGGCTTGTGCGCGGATTAAACAGCAACACGCGCAACGATTTTCTGGTAGAGCCAAGCGTGAAGGCAGTGTTCCGTCCTACGGCACGGTGGGACTTCTCTGCTGCGTACTCTTATTCATACAATCCTCTCGACGTGTCGGCATCCGGCAACCTGCCCATCTTCACCGACTACATCACCATGCGGCAGGGCGTCGGAAAACTGAGCAAGACCATGTCGCACGCATTGAACGGGCAGGTAAATTATAAAAATACCATAAAGGGACAGTTTGCCACACTTTTGGTTACATGGAACAATCTGTACGACAATATTCTGTATTCAAGCGAGATGGTTGGCGACATCTACAAGAGCTATGCGACAGACAAGACCTCAGACTCACACATCCTGACCGTTTTCGCGCGTCTGGCACAGTCGTTCCGCTGGTCAAAGCTGAATATAGGCGTTACAGCCTATTATGCCGGCAACGACTACGACATGTTGGTGTCTGATGTCGTTACGCCGTTTATGATGAACAACCTTGTCGTTTCGGCCGACATCTCCTTGCAGCCGGCTGACTGGCTCTCGTTTGAGGCCTATACAAGTTACACGATGTCCGACCTGAAAAACAAGAACACCGGGGTGAGCTTCATGCCTACCTTAAATTCGTTCAGTCATGGCCTGAAAGCCTTCCTCATGCCTGGACACTGGCAGATAGAATGGGACAACGAAATCTATCACAGCAATGACAAGAGCGTGTCATTCAATTATTTCTCAGACGTATCTATCTCTTACAGGCGCAAGACTTATGAAATAGGGCTCTCACTGAACAACATCTTTGGCAACGACACATACAGCAGACAAACTTTTAATACGACCGTATGCCGTTACCAGATTACTCAGTTAAGGCCAAGGTCAGTAATGGCAAGAGTTTTATTTAACTTTTAATTCTGCTATGTAGAAAATCAGTGGTGATTTTTGTTTCAATAAAGCTCCAAGCTAAGTTTCGTTTTCTTATATATAAAACAAAAACGATATTGGATGCTCTAAGATTTTAAACAGTAACACATTCTCCCGATAATATAAAAACGAACAACCTTATTCGTGGGTATTCAGAAAATATCAACGAATAAGGCATAAATATAATGCTGATTATAAATATTATTGCATTAGATAACCTCGCATAAAAACGAAATCAATACTAAATTCCAACTTG
>ENA-UONW01001322-UONW01001322.1-human-gut-metagenome-genome-assembly--contig:-CS52-NODE-1322-length-30778-cov-8.406015_pt1 | contig 30778 bp, 21 predicted proteins | sample MGYA00242463_ERZ724010 | MGnify/ENA metagenome assembly ERZ724010 | reverse complement strand
CTTCCTCTACAACCTGGCCCCCTACATGGTGATACTGGCCTCGTTCCTCACCTTCTCGTGCCTGCCTGTGAACAAGGGGCTGGAAGTGCTCGACTTCAACGTGGGGCTCTTCTTCTTCCTGGCCGCGTCGAGCATCGGCGTAGTGGGCATTCTGCTGGCCGGATGGAGCTCCAACAACAAATTCTCGCTTATCGGTGCCATGCGAAGCGGTGCGCAGATTGTCAGCTACGAGCTGTCGGTAGGCATGAGCCTGCTCACCATGACCGTACTGACAGGCACTCTCCAGATATCGGAAATCGTGAGCGGACAGGCCGACGGATGGCTCATCTTCAAAGGGCACATCCCCGCCGTCATCGCCTTCGTCACCTACCTCATCGCAGGCAATGCCGAGTGTAACCGTGGCCCCTTCGACCTGCCTGAGGCCGAAAGTGAGCTGACAGCCGGCTACCACACGGAATACAGCGGCATGCACTTCGGCTTCTACTACCTGGCCGAGTATCTGAACCTGTTCATCGTGGCAGCCATGGCAGCTACCATCTTCCTGGGTGGATGGATGCCTCTCCACATTGCCGGGCTGGACGGCTTCAATGTGGTGATGGACTACATCCCCGGCTTCGTGTGGTTCTTTGGCAAGGCCTTCTTTGTGGTATTCCTCATGATGTGGCTGCGATGGACGTTCCCCCGCCTGCGCATCGACCAGATTCTGACGCTGGAGTGGAAATACCTCATCCCCCTGTCCATGCTCAACCTGATACTCATGAGTATCGTGGTGGCCTACGGACTGCACTTTTAAACTCTAAACATTAAATATCAAAATATAGTATCATTATGATAAATGCTTATTTCAGCAGCTTCTTCAAGGGCATCAAGAGCTTGTCCGTAGGCTTGAAGACCACCATGCGCGAGTTCTTCACGCCCAAGGTGACGGAGCAGTATCCCGAGAACCGCAAGGAGCTGAAGATGTTCGACCGCTTCCGTGGTACCCTCGTCATGCCACACAACGAACAGAATGAACATCATTGCGTGGCCTGCGGCCTGTGCCAGATGGCTTGCCCCAACGGCACCATCCGCGTGACAAGCGAAACCGTCGAGACAGAGGACGGCAAGAAGAAAAAAGTGCTGGCCAAGTATGAGTACAACCTCGGTTCGTGCATGTTCTGCCAACTTTGCGTCAACGCCTGCCCGCACGGCGCCATCACCTTCGACCAGCAGTTCGAACATGCCGTGTTCGACCGCTCGAAGCTCATCCTCACCCTCAACCACCCGGGTAGCCATGTGGAAGAGAAGAAAAAACTAACCACTAACGATTAAGAAGAAATGGAAATAACTCTTGAAACAGTCATATTCTACTTTCTGGCGGCCTTCATCACCGTCTTCTCCCTGCTGACGGTGACCACCACACGCATGGTGCGTTCGGCCACCTATCTGCTGTTCGTGCTCTTTGGCACGGCCGGCATCTATTTTCTGTTGGGATACACCTTCCTGGGTTCTGTACAGATTATGGTATATGCGGGCGGCATCGTCGTCCTCTATGTCTTCTCCATCCTGCTCACCAGCGGCGAGGGCGACAAGGCCATCAAGCTGAAGCGGAGCAAGTTTCTGGCCGGACTGGGCACCACGCTGGCCGGCGCGGTCATCGTGCTCTTCATCACGCTGAAGCACAAGTTCCTGGCCACAACCGACCTGCAACCGATGGAAATCAACATCCACACCATCGGCCAGCAGATGCTGTCGGGCGACAAATACGGCTACCTGCTGCCCTTCGAGGCTGCCAGTATCCTGCTGCTGGCCTGCATCGTGGGCGGGTTGCTCATTGCACGAAAGAGATAACAATAAAAAAGATTACGACTTATGATACACATGGAATATTACCTGATCGTGTCGGCCATCATGTTCTTTGCGGGCATCTACGGGTTCTTCACCCGCCGCAACACACTGGCCATATTGATTTCCATCGAGCTGATACTGAACGCAACGGACATCAACTTTGCCGTGTTCAACCGCTTCCTCTTCCCCGGCAGTCTCGAAGGTTATTTCTTCGCCCTGTTCTCCATTGCCATCTCGGCTGCGGAAACAGCCATCGCCATCGCCATCATGATCAACATCTACCGCAACATCCGAAGCATTCAGGTAAACAATCTGGACGAAATGAAGTGGTGATTCTGATGGTTTAGGTTTTAGGTTTTAGGTATTAGGTTTTAATTTTCAATTTTAAATTATCCATTATTATGGAATATACAATTCTTATTCTTCTCCTTCCGTTCCTCTCTTTCCTCACGCTGGGGATTGGGGGCAAATGGATGACACACCGCACGGCGGGCCTCATCGGTACCGTAGTGCTGGGCGCGGTGGCCGTACTCTCCTATCTGACGGCCTGGAGCTACTTCAGCGCGCCGCGACTGGCCGACGGAACGTATGCCACGCTGATGCCCTATAACTTCCACTGGCTGCCCTTCAGCGAGAACCTGAGCATCGACATGGGTATCCTGCTCGACCCCATCTCGGTAGTAATGCTCATCGTCATCTCGACCGTCAGCCTGATGGTACACATCTACTCCTTCGGCTACATGAAGGGTGAACGGGGCTTCCAACGCTACTATGCCTTCCTGTCGCTCTTCACCATGTCCATGCTGGGCCTGGTGGTAGCCACGAACATCTTCCAGATGTACCTCTTCTGGGAGCTGGTGGGCGTATCATCCTATCTGCTCATCGGATTCTATTATACCAAACCTGCCGCCATCGCCGCTTCGAAGAAGGCGTTCATCGTGACGCGCTTCGCCGACCTGGGCTTCCTCATCGGTATCCTGGTGTATGGCTACTACGCAGGCACCTATACATTCACGCCCACTGAGATGGCTTTGGCCAAAGGTGGTGCCATGCTTCCGCTGGCCTTGGGGCTGATGTTCATCGGCGGTGCGGGCAAGAGCGCCATGTTCCCCCTGCACATCTGGCTGCCCGACGCCATGGAGGGTCCGACGCCTGTCAGTGCCCTCATCCATGCCGCCACGATGGTGGTAGCGGGTGTCTATCTGGTGGCCCGCATGTTCCCGCTGTTCATTGCCTATGCGCCCGAGACGCTTCACATCGTGGCCTACGTGGGTGCCTTCACCGCTTTCTATGCGGCATCGGTAGCCTGCGTGCAGAGCGACATCAAGCGCGTGCTGGCTTTCTCCACCATTTCGCAGATCGGCTTCATGATGGTGGCCCTCGGCGTATGTACGTCGGCCGACCCTCACGAAGGAGGCTTGGGTTACATGGCAGGTATGTTCCACCTCTTCACCCACGCCATGTTCAAGGCCCTGCTCTTCCTCGGCGCGGGCAGCATCATCCATGCCGTCCACAGCAACGAGATGTCGGCCATGGGAGGTCTGCGCAAGTATATGCCTATCACCCACTGTACATTCCTCATCGCCTGTCTGGCCATTGCGGGTATCCCTCCGTTCTCGGGCTTCTTCTCGAAGGATGAGATTCTGACCGCCTGCTTCCAGTTCAGCCCTGCCATGGGATGGATTATGACGATTATCGCCGCCATGACGGCATTCTATATGTTCCGCCTCTACTTCGGCATCTTCTGGGGTAAAGAGAACAAGGAGCTTCATGCTGAACACACACCACACGAAAGCCCGCTGAGCATGACCTTCCCGCTGATGGTACTGGCTGCCATTACCCTTGTGGCTGGTTTCATTCCTTTCGGGCACCTGGTTTCGTCCAACGGACTGGCCTACGACATCCACATTGACAAGAGCGTGGCCGGCACAAGCATCGCCGTGGCTGCCCTGGCCATTGCAATTGCCACTCCGATGTACCTGTATGAGCGCCAACCTTTGGCCGACGCCCTGCAACGTCGCTTCCGTGGCCTGTGGACAGCTGCCTACCATCGCTTCTACATCGACGAGATTTATCAGTTCATCACGCACAAGATCATCTTCGGGTGCATCAGCCGCCCCATCGCCTGGTGGGACCGCCACGTGGTAGACGGGTTCTTCAACTTCCTGGCCTGGAGTGCCGAAGCGACCAGCGACGAGATACGCGGCCTGCAAAGCGGACGCATCCAGCAATATGCTCTGGTCTTCCTGCTGGGAACACTGGCCCTGATACTGATACTTATATAATGGAGAATTGAGAATGGAAAATGGACAAATAACTTTCAATGAAACAAATTCCCGTTTTCGATGCTCAATGACCGATAATTTTCAATTGTCAATTATCAATTTTCAATTAATAAAATGAATTTCTTATCCTTATTCGTTCTGATTCCCCTGCTGATGCTTCTCGGCCTATGGCTGGCCCGAAACATCGGTCAGATACGTGCCGTGATGGTGACGGGAGCTTCGGCCCTGCTCGTGCTGGCAGGTGTGCTCACCGTGATGTATCTCAATGCCCGTGCCGGAGGAGCTACCGACGAAATGCTTTTCTGCGCCGATGTAGCCTGGTATCCTGCCCTCAACATACACTACTCGGTAGGAGTAGACGGCATATCCGTGGCCATGCTGCTGCTTTCGGCTATCATTGTCTTTACAGGTACCTTCGCCTCGTGGCGACTGCAGCCGCTCACCAAGGAATATTTCCTGTGGTTCACGTTCCTGTCACTGGGCGTGTTCGGCTTCTTTATTTCCATCGACCTGTTCACCATGTTCATGTTCTATGAAGTAGCCCTGATACCGATGTATCTGCTCATCGGCGTATGGGGTTCGGGCCGCAAGGAATACTCCGCCATGAAGCTGACGCTGATGCTGATGGGCGGTTCAGCCTTCCTACTGATAGGTATTCTGGGTATCTACTACGGCAGCGGCGCCACTACGATGAACCTCACCGAAATAGCCGCTCTGCACAACATACCCGTCGAACAGCAGCGCATCTGGTTCCCGCTCACCTTCCTGGGATTTGGCGTGCTGGGTGCCCTCTTCCCCTTCCACACGTGGAGCCCCGACGGTCATGCTTCAGCACCGACAGCTGTATCCATGCTTCATGCAGGTGTACTGATGAAGTTGGGAGGCTATGGTTGCTTCCGCATCGCCATGTATCTGATGCCCGAAGCTGCCAATGAGCTGGGCTGGATCTTCCTGGTACTGACAGGCATTTCGGTTGTCTATGGTGCCTTCTCGGCCTGCGTACAGACCGACTTGAAATACATCAATGCCTACTCCTCGGTGAGCCACTGCGGCCTGGTGCTCTTCGCAATCCTGATGATGAACCAGACGGCCTGCACGGGCGCCGTGCTCCAGATGTTGAGCCACGGTCTGATGACGGCCCTCTTCTTTGCCCTCATCGGTATGATCTACGGACGTACGCACACCCGCGACATCCGCGAGCTGTCGGGCCTGATGAAGATCATGCCTTTCCTCTCTGTCTGCTATGTCATTGCCGGTCTGGCCAACCTGGGTCTGCCGGGCTTGAGCGGCTTCGTGGCCGAGATGACCATCTTCAACGGTGCCTTCCAGCATGCCGACGTGTTCCATCGCACGTGGACCATCATCGCCTGCTGCAGCATTGTCATCACAGCGGTCTACATCCTGCGTCTGGTGGGCAAGATTCTCTACGGTACCTGCACCAATGAGCATCACCTCACACTGACCGATGCCACATGGGACGAGCGTACGGCTGTCATCATCCTCATTGTCTGCGTAGCTGCCCTGGGTATGGCTCCGTGGTGGATAAGCGGCATGATAGGCGACAGTGTGCTGCCCATCGTAACACTGATAAATGGATAATTGAAAATGGAGAATTGAAAATTAACAATCCATTTTCAGTTCTCCATTCAATAATTCTCAATTTTCAATTTTCAATTAACAATTAACAAAATGGATTATAGTCAATTTCTCGTGATGAAAGAAGAGCTGTCGCTGATAGCTGTCATCCTCATCCTCTTCATAGCCGACCTGTTCATGAGCCCCGACGCCCACAAGCGCGACGGACGGCCCGTACTGAACACCATGCTGCCTGTAGCCCTACTGGTTCTCCATACCGTGATAACCCTTGTGCCGGGGCCTGTGACCGACGCCTTCGGCGGCATGTATCACAACTCCCCCATCCAGCACATCATGAAGTCCATCCTGAGCATCGGTACCCTCATCGTCTTCCTGATGGCCCACGAGTGGATGCGCCGTCCCGACACATGCCACAAGCAAGGTGAGTTCTACTTCCTCACCCTCTCTACTCTGCTGGGTATGTATCTGATGATTTCTGCCGGCCACTTTCTGATGTTCTTCATCGGTCTGGAGACAGCCAGCGTACCGATGGCAGCCCTCGTGGCCTTCGACAAATACCGCCACCATTCAGCCGAGGCGGGTGCCAAGTATATCCTGATGGCATTGTTCTCGAGTGGCCTGCTGCTCTATGGCATTTCGCTCATCTACGGTACCGTAGGAACTCTCTATTTTGCCGACGTACCTGCTCATCTCGATGGCAGCGCCTTGCAGATTATGGCTTTTGTATTCTTCTTTGCCGGCATGGGATTCAAGATTTCGCTCGTTCCCTTCCACCTCTGGACAGCCGATGTATACGAAGGCGCTCCTTCGACAGTGACAGCCTATCTGAGTGTCATTTCCAAAGGATCGGCCGCTTTCGTGCTGATGGCTGTGCTCGTCAAGGTTTTCGCGCCGATGGTCGAACAATGGCAGACACTGCTGTACTGGGTCATCATCGCCTCCATCACGCTGGCCAACCTCTTTGCCCTGCGCCAGCAGAACCTGAAACGTCTGATGGCCTTCTCGAGTATCTCGCAGGCAGGCTACATCATGCTGGGTGTCATTGCCGGTACGGCACAGGGTATGACAGCACTGGTCTACTACATCCTCATCTACCTCTTTGCCAACCTGGGTGTATTTGCCGTCATCACCATCATTGCCTTGCGTACCCATAAATATACTGTGGACGATTACAACGGACTCTACACCACCAATCCGCGTCTGGCATTCCTCATGACGCTCTGTCTGTTCTCGCTGGCAGGTATCCCGCCGTTTGCAGGTTTCTTCTCGAAGTTCTTCATCTTTGCGGCAGCCTTCAACAGCGGTTTCCATTTATTGGTATTCATTGCATTGGCCAATACGGTCATCTCGCTCTACTACTACCTGCGTGTGGTAAAGGCCATGTACATCAACAAGAATGAGGAACCCATCGCCGCCTTCAGCAGCGACAATTATACACGTGCCGCGTTGCTCATCTGTACGCTGGGCATCACAGTACTGAGTATCGTCAGCGCCTCCTACGAATCGATAGGTCGCTATGCGTTCGGGCTGTAAGCCCACCCTTAAAAGGAAGTTACAAACTCGTCGAAACTTGTATCCGTAACTCCTATCTTTTCTTTCAGACGCATCTTTTTGCGCGATATGCTCCCCTTGGCTATGTGGTAGATTTCTGCCAGAACAGCCAGGGGGAGTTCCATTTTCACCAGGCAGCAGAAATCAATTTCCTCTTCGTTCAGCTGGGGATAGGCAGCCTTGAGGCGGCTTGTAAAGTTGTCGAAGCAGGCGTCCGTATTGTTGCGGAGCGTCTGCCAGTCGTCCTTGGACAGATGAAGAGCTCCCGAAGCCGTCCGACTGCGCATCAGTAAGGGGATGGTTATTTCATTCAGCTGCTTGAAGTATTCCACTTTCTGCACCAGCTGTGCGTTCTCCAGCTGCTCTTTTGCTTCCTGTTCGCGCAGGTAGCGTATTTCCATCTCCTGACGGGAAAGCTGTGCCTGCATCAGGTCGCGGTTCAGTAAGGCCTGCCTGCGGCGGGTATAGATGTAGTAGGCCCCCCACAGAATAACCAGCAGGCAGACCATCCCCACAAGGCGGTACACCCACAAAAGCCGGCGAGTGAGCTGGCGTTCGTTGTCCTCAATCATCACCTGCTGTTTGCGGTATTCGCGGATGGCATGTATTTTGTCGAGCAGTTCCGCCTTCTTGTCAGCATCGATCGAATCGCGATAGCGCACATGTTCGCGCAGGAAGTCGACAGCCTGCTGTTGCTGGCCACGACGGTAAAGAGCTTCGGCCATATAACGGTAGGCCTCCGCCCTGCGTCGCAACGGAAACATCTCGACTATGCTGCGGAAATAATATAGGGCAGAATCATTGCGGACCAGGTGATAACGGATGCCTTTGTCGAGCGCCCGATAATACTCCTGCCTCCCTTGGCCGACAGCCCGTGCACGACCGATGGCCACCAACGCAGAGTCGGCCTGCTCCATATAAAGATGGACTACAGCCATGTCGGCCATCAGCTCCGCTTTCTGTTCAGGCCTCAAGGCATCTGCATAGCGTTCCGCCTGATGCAGTTCGTCCAAAGCCCGCGCAAATTGCTTCTGCGCCTTGAAACGTCGCATACGGACAGTCCTTATCCGGACAAGCATCAGACTGTCTTTCTCCTCCAGAGCCAAGGCGAGAGCCTCATCAAGCAGACGTGCCTCACGTTCGGAAAAATGGTTGAACCGGCACAGGTCGGCCTGCGCAATATCCAGCTCCATCTGCAGGCGCGGATGTACCCCCGCCGGCAAATATCCGCGGCTTTTCTCATAACACTCCTGCGCACGGAACAGGAAATAATCCTGATGCAGTTTTTTCCCCTGCAGGAAATAAAGGAGACTGATGTGAAGCGAATCATCGGCCTCCAGCGCCTGCTGTAGTCCTTGATGCAACAGACTGTCCGACAAGGCGACGGAATCACGCAAAACGATGTTGTCCCAAAAGTCATTCGGGAGTGGGTCCGGACTTGGACTGCAGGCACCAAGCCACAAGGTCAGCAGAAGGAATAGCACTTTATTTTTCATATAAAATGCAAATATATACAGATTTTCAAGATAACCTACACTTCCCGCTTATTTTTTGCATTTCCCTCTTCCAACGACCATTTTTATCCTCAAAAACACGAATGTACATCATCCGTACATCAACAAAAGTATTTATATAGCTGATTTCCAGCCATATCAGAGCAATATTGATGTACATCAACATTCCTTGCCCGTACACCGCATATCCACTAATTTTGCCGCCGAAAATGATACTTGCAGAGAATCGCACATCCTATAAAAACGCTATTTTGAAAAAAGTTATGAAAGAGAGAGTTTTGTCATTGATTCTGTTTGTATGCCTGGCAGCGGGAGTGCTACAGGCTCAAACACGAACGGTGGAAGGCATCGTTACTTCCGCCGACGACGGCCTACCCGTCATCGGAGCTTCCGTATTAGTGAAAGGAGCTTCGCAAGGTACCATTACCGATGCAGACGGTAAATTTGTGTTGAACGGCGTACCCGCTTCGGCCCAGACACTGGTAATTTCGTATGTGGGCATGAAACAGCGCGAAGTTCCGGTAAGCGACCGTGTAGAGGTGGTTCTCGAGAGCGACCAGCAAGTGCTCGACGAAGTGCTCGTCACCGTAGCCTACGGTACAGCCAAACGTTCGTCGCTCACGGGAGCCATCTCGTCGGTCGACCAGGCCAAAATCGAATTGAGGCCCACGTCGAGCGTCACTTCCGCCCTGGAGGGCAGCACTTCGGGCGTACAGATCAACAGCACCTACGGAGCGCCGGGCAGCTCGCCCGACATCCGTATCCGAGGTATCGGGACGGTGAACGGCTCCAGCTCGCCCCTCTATGTGGTGGACGGCGTACCCTTCAGCGGAAGCATCGCCGACATCAATCCGGCCGACATCGAGAGCTTGTCGGTACTGAAGGACGCCGCTTCGTGTGCTCTGTACGGTAACCGTGCCTCGAACGGTGTCATCCTCATCACCACCAAGAAAGGCACAGCCGGCAAACTGAGCTTCGAGCTCAAGATGAACCAGGGTATCTATACCCGCGGCATCAAGGAATATGCCCGCACGGATGCCCGTCAGTTCATGGAGGCCAGCTGGCAGAACCTGCGTAACGCCCGCATCTCCGCCGGCGACGCACCCGACGTGGCGGCCCGCTATGCCAGCGAGAACCTCATCGGCGAGCAGCTTTACCTGAACATCTTCAACAAGCCCGACAAAGAACTGTTCGATGCCAACGGCCGTCTGGCCGACGGTGTGCAGATGCTGCCCGGCTATGCCGAGGACCTCGACTGGTACAAGGCGGCCATCCGCAACGGCCACCGTCAGGAGTACCTTTTCAGCGGGAATGCCGCCAACGAGAAGAGCGACTATTACTTCTCCCTGGGCTACCTCGACGAAGAAGGCTATGTACGCAACTCGAGCTTCAACCGCCTGTCGGCCCGTGTCTCCGTCAACCTCACCCCGGTGAAGTGGCTGAAGGCAGGAGTCAACCTCTCGGGCAGCCATCAGAATGCACAGATTACAGCAGGCGACCAGGGGGCCGCGTTCACCAACGCCTTCATGTACTGCCGCCAGATTGCTCCCATCTATCCCGTACACCTGCACAACGCCGACGGCTCCTATCGCCTGACAGCCGACGGCCGGCAACAGTACGACCCCGGCTACTACACCGACGACAAGGGAGTGGAAATCGCCACGCGCAACCAGTATCAGGACCGTCACGTGGTGTGGGAGAACGAACTGGACAAGAACCAGACCCAGCGCAACACCCTGCAGGGCATTGCCTACATGGACGTCAAGTTCCTGAAGGACTTCACCTTCACCGTGAAGGGCGACATGAACCTGAGCCAGTCGGACAACAGTACCTACAACAACGCCATTATCGGCGACGGAAAAGGCAGCGGCGGACGTGCCAACCGCATCAACCAGCGCTACAAGAGCTATACGTTCCAGCAGCAGTTGAAGTGGACCCATCTCTTCGGCCCGCACTTGCTCGACGTACTGGTGGCCCACGAGAATTTCTCCTATAATTACGATTATACCTATGGTTTCAAGACGGCGCAGATATTCCCCGACCGTCCCAATTTCAGCAACTTCACCGAAATAACCAGCCTGGACGGTTATGAAGACAACTACCGCACGGAAAGCTATCTGGGCCGCATCCGATACAATTACCGCGACCGCTACAACCTGGAGGTATCCTTCCGCCGCGACGGTTCCTCGCGCTTCCATCCGGATAACCGCTGGGGCAACTTCGGCAGCGTGGGTGCCAACTGGATCATCAGCGAAGAGGCGTTCATGAAAGACGTCCGCTGGGTGAACGACCTGAAACTGCGCGCCAACTACGGCCAGGTGGGCAACGACGCCGGTGCCGGCTACTACGGCTACATGAGCCTCTATGCCATCGACCAGAATGCCCACAAGGGTGCCCTCTACATGAACCAGAAGGACTCCTACGACCTGAAATGGGAAACGGGAGAAGCTTATGGCGTAGCCATCGAGACACGCCTCTTCGACCGCTGGAACCTGAGTGTGGAGTTTTTCGACAAGCGCAACAAAGACCTGCTGTTCGACATCTACCTGCCCCTTTCGGCCGGAGGCACCTCGACGGGAAGCGCCGAAGCCACCGTGACGCGCAACCTGGGCACCATCTCCAACCGGGGTATCGAAGTGAATACCGACGTCGACGTGTTCCGCAATAAAAACTGGACTATCAACATAGCAGCCAACGCCACCTGGCTGAAGAACAAGATTGTGAAACTGCCCGACCAGAACAAGGACGGCATCATCTCCGGCGCCTACAAGATTGTAGAGGGGAGAAGCCGCTACGAGTTCTTCACCTACACCTTCGAGGGTGTGGACTAGCTGACGGGCAACTCGCTCTACAAGGCCAATCTGGACGACTACTTCGTCACACTGCCCGACGGCACCACGCTGGGCAACAAACAGAGTGGCGTTGACATCACCAAGAAGGCAACGGTGATTGGCGGCGTACCCTACGTCACCAACACCACCTACGGCCAGCGGGAGTTCCACGGGTCGGCCCTGCCCACGGTTTATGGCAGCTTGACGGGTACCATCGGCTACAAGTCGCTCACTCTCTCTGCTCTTTTCACATACTCCCTGGGCGGTAAGACGATGGACGGTGTCTATCAGTCGCTGATGACGACCGGCACCAGTCCCGGCAACTATCATGCCGACATCATGCAGTCGTGGACCAAGGCCCCCGAAGGTATGGACGAACATTCGCCCGACCGCATCCGGAAGGACGGCATACCGCAAATCAACAGCACGTTGAGCTCGGACAACAATGCCGTCTCTTCCCGCTGGCTCACTTCGGCCGACTATCTGGTGGTGAAGAATCTCACCCTGTCCTACCGCCTGCCGCAGACGTGGGTAGACCACATGGGACTGCAAGCCGTGGGCCTGAACCTCAGCTGCGAGAACCTCTGGACCTTCACCGCCCGCCAGGGCATGAATCCCCAGCAGTCGTTCGCCGGCGGCCAGGGCAACTACCTCGTGACGCCGCGCATCTTCTCCGTGGGAGTGAGTGTGAAACTGTAATACACATTACCTAAAACAATATTCTTATGAAACTGAAGAACCTGCTCTATATAACCGTCGGCTCAGCCCTGCTCACCGCCTGTTCGGCCGACTACCTCGACACCCTGCCCCAGTCGTCTACCGACACGGGCACCGTCTTCGAAACCACCGAGAACGCACGCCTGGCCGTCAACGGCCTCTGCCTCATGATGACCCAGCAATACCTGGGCCAGCAGGGCGTCAACGGCGAAGGCACCATCAAGACCTGGTATGGCAACTATCCGGGCAACGATTTCCAGAAGTGCAACCTGACGGGATGGGCCGACATCATCAATGCCACCTCGTTCCTCGAGCGCAACTCCTCGCTCTATTGCTACTATCCCTGGTTCTACTACTACAAGCTGATAGGCAACGCCAACCGCATCGTGGCTCATATCGACCAGGCCGAAGGCCCGGAAGCGGAACGCCTCTTCATCCGCGCCCAGGCGCTCACCGTCCGTGCATACGCCTACCTGATGCTCAGCCAGCTCTACTGCCACCGCTGGGCAGACAGCAACCAGGGCGCTTCGCGCGGCCTGCCCCTGCGCATCGACACCTCGGACGGCGACCTGCCCGCCTCCACGCTGGCACAGGTATATACTCAAATCTACACCGACCTCGACGCGGCCGTCGATGCCTATACCCGCAGCGGCCTGACACGCAGCCGCGACGACAACCACAGCCCCGACCTCTCCGTAGCCTGTGCCGTCTATGCCCGTGCCGCCCTGACGCGTGAAGACTGGGCCACTGCGGCCCGGTATGCTCCCCTGGCCCGCAAGGACCATCCGCTGATGAGCAACGCCGACTATGTGGACGGAGGCTTCAGCACCCCCAACAGCGAATGGATCTGGAGCAGCTACAGCGCCCCCGACCAGACGCTCTACTACTTCTCCTTCTTCGCCCAACAGGGCAGCAACTCCAGCGCCAACATCTGCCGCACCTACCCCTGCGCCATCAGCAAGGAACTCTACGACCGCATCCCAGCGACAGACGTACGCCGCTGGATGTTCCTCGGCCCTCAGGAAGGCGATACGTATAACACGGCCAACGGCCGCGTCACCAGCGGCCCTATGCTGGAGCGCGCCCGCCGCGACTATGCCGACAAGATTTACGCCACCAGCCTTGTCTATGCCTACATGCAGTTCAAGTTCCTCTGTACCGGCCAGCCCGGCATCGGTCAGCTCAACCACTTCCGTGCGGCCGAGATGTACCTCATCGAAGCCGAAGCCAACTGCCACCTGGGAGGCAAGGACACCGAAACGCAGGCGCTGATGCAGGCCCTCGTCAAAGACAGCGGCCGCGACCCGCAATACACCTGCACCCGTACCGGTGCCGACCTGCTCGAAGAAGTGAAACTCTACCGCCGCATCGAGCTGTGGGGCGAAGGCTTCGACTGGTTCGACCTGAAGCGCTGGCGTCAGCCCATTGTGCGCCACGCCCACCCCGAAGGCAGTTTCCATGCCCAGTTTGCCGTCAGCGTCCAGCCCGAAGAAGGCAACCAGTGGACGTGGGTCTATCCCGCCAAGGAAGTGGACTACAACGGCGCACTGGACAGTTACATCGAGTGAAAGATTCTCTTTACCCTAACCAATTTCTCATTTTTCTTCATCTATTCTCTCTGATGTCAGGTCGGGAGGCCCGGTTTCTGCGGAAGCCGGTGCTTCCCGGCCTTCTTTTTGCAGATTCCTCTTACGGCGACAGACATCGTTTTACAAGAAAGACAGAAGGATTGTACAAAAATCCACCCGCCCCTAAATGTAAAGTATTTTAATCAAAATCAGATTTATTCTGTTCCACCTCAATCCCAAAGGCTCTATAATCTAACTATGGAATGTTTCAAACCTAAGGGGTCTATGTTTCAAACATTCGACCCTTATGTTTGAAACATAGGCGGGTTAGGGTTGAAACCATGGTACGGAACGTTTCAGGGAAAGCATTGGACGACACATCTTAATTGTAAATATAAATAACCATTCAACAGTTGTCTGATGACGGCATTGTAATAGCGGAGATTTGTTTCTGTCAAGAGCTGGACCTAAAAACTTGAGAACAGCACTTCTACGAAGTATATTTCGAGTATATCGACACGATTTCCAGAGAAATCCTTGCGGATTCCAAGGATTATCACGACTTTTGTCATGAAACGATGCCTGAACAGATTGATGGTAGTCGAATTCAACTAATAATCCATATCATTAATTAAATCGTACCATAAAGATGTATAGATTTACTTTAGGTCACATCATGGCCGTATTATTTTCATTGGTAAGCATTACAGTTCTTGCACAATCACGGGTGCAATCCGTATCCTTGGCAGGCAATGCTTATGTTACCCAACGTGCTGATAAGGCCCATATTTCGGATAACGGTGTGGAAAACTGGAGCAGTTCACAGACCATTGTCAGTGCGTACTTTCATGTCGACAAGCCTCAGACCATTACACTATCGCTCCAAGGCACAGGTCACGCCACTATACGTATGACATGCAACGGTAAAAAACAGGACATCAAGTTCGATTGCGACGAACCGACTATTGCCGGGAATATGAAAATCCAGATAGGTAAGCCTGGCTATGTTCAAGTGGACCTCAAAGGTATGAAGCGTGATGGCGGGAACTTTGCCAACATTACCAATCTGATGGTTGCATACGCAGATGGCAACATAACATGTGTACACGATTTTTCCAACTACTGGGGACGACGCGGTCCGTCTGTGCACTTGGGCTATAGGCTACCAGAGGGGAATGATTATGAATGGTTCTATAACGAGGTAACAGTTCCACACGATGGCGAAGTGATGCATAGCTACTATATGGCAGCAGGCTTTGGCGAAGGATACTTTGGCATGCAATATAACTCAAAGACAGAACGGCGCATCCTCTTTTCCGTATGGAGCCCGTTTGATACACAAGACCCGCGTAACATACCCGAGGACCAGCGTATACGCATGCTGCGCCATGGCGATGGAGTGAAAATCGGAGAGTTTGGCAATGAGGGTTCGGGAGGCCAAAGTTTTATGATTTATCCGTGGAAAGCAGGTACGACATACCCATTCCTGATGCATGTACGCCCCGACGGAAAGGGCAACACGATATACACGGCCTACTTCTATGCCACGGAGGAAGGGGAGTGGCGTCTGATTGCAGAGTTCCTGCGTCCACAAACCGACACATGGTACACCCGTCCCCATTCTTTCCTGGAAAACTTCAATCCGGAACAAGGCTATCTGACTCGTAAGGTGCAATTTAAAAACCAATGGGCACGTACTAAGGACGGCCAATGGGTGCGCCCCTTGCATGCAACCTTTACCAACGACGGCACAGCACAAGCAGGTGTACGTCTGGACTATTCGGGTGGACAAACTGCCGACGGAAAGGCCCTGTTCCTGAAAATGGGCGGTTTTTTCAACGAGAATGTCCAAGCCGGTACACGCTTCCCTCTGCCTGCTTATGATACCACACAGCCCCCACAGATCGATTGGCAGGCCCTGGAAGAACTTGGAAAAACGAAATAAATACATCATTACGCTCACTTCGGGATCGGGGAGAGCGAGACAGACGACATAATTAAAACAAGATGCAATGCCAGCCTTCACTTCGTTCAGGCCGGCATTGCATCGTTATAAAACCATTTGATTAGAAACGTTTTCTAAGAAATGATTGAATATTTTAATAAAAATCTATAACTTTGACCACCATTAAACAATTTGACGAATAAGAATCAAGATTGTGAATCCTTTCAGTAAGTATTATATAGGCTTTATATTGATTGTTTGCACGCTATGAACAAAAAGCTTAATATTGAAATCACAGACTATTGGAAACGTTTTATCAACGGCGACGATAAAGCATATTCATGCCTTTACCAACTACTGGTACAGGATTTATTTCAGTATGGCCTATGCTTCTCAACTGACACAGACCTAATACAAGACTGCATACAGGACTTATTTGTCTATCTATACATGCATCGAAACAAATTGGACGAATCTTGCAATGTCAAATCATACCTGTTAATATCATTAAAACACAATCTACACAGAAACATCACACGAGAAAGCAATCACGAACCCATCACAGAAAGCATGTCGTTCTTGCCGGAAATCAGCGTCGAAGAAAACTACATCGAAAATGAATCCAACCAAAACGATAGATATATAGTTGAAAAAATACTATCTTCCCTTTCGCCACGACAACGAGAGATTTTATACTATCGTTTTATCCAAGAACTTCCTATGGAGGAAATATGCAAACTAATGGAGATAAACTACCAGTCTGTACAAAATCTAATCCAACGTTCCCTAAAAAAAATCAGAGAAACGTATGGTGATCATTTTATCATGTTTATTTTGTGTTGGATTAATATGCACAAGGATTTCTCTTATTATTCTTAATGTGTATGAAGATAATTTTGCAATTTCATTCTCATTTTTATTAAAATAATCCTTTTTTCATGAGTATAAACAATGCAGTCATGACTCTATATAATAAAACGTGATTGCAAAAATGAAAAAAGATTATACTGGATATACCGCAGAACAGTTACTAAATGATGAATATTTCGTCAGTTCGGAGCAACGTCCAACAGACGAAAGCAATCGTTTTTGGGAAGCTAGAGAAAATGAAGATCCTAACCTGAAAGAAGAAATACGTATAGCCAGGATTCTTATTCAAAGAGTAAAAAGCAATTTTCATAAACAAACACTCCTTAGTTCTGACAAAGTTCATGGACTATGGGAAAGAATCCAAAAACAAAATCTCAAAAACCAAAAGCGTAAGGTCATCCAACAGTGGATTATCTATACGACAAGTGCTGCAGCAATATTTTGCTTGTTCTTCTTCCAGCCTTTCACTTTTAATAAAGATATTGATTACCAAGCAGTTATCACAGCATTACCTAAAATTGACAGCACAAAGAATGTTCAATTGATATTCTCAAATGAAGAAATAATTTCAATACAAAAAAAGGAAAGTCAAGTATCATATGACAAACAAGGCAATATAAAAATCGATTCAGAATGCATACGCAAAGTATCTACTGACAGGAAAAAAGCTACCGAACAGCTAAATAAATTAATTGTCCCTGCTGGCAAACGTTCTACACTTTTATTATCAGACGGGACCAAACTATGGGCAAATTCCTCTACGACAATCATATATCCCCAAGTGTTTTCAGATGACAAACGAGAAATCTATATTGACGGTGAAGCATATTTAGAAGTTGCACACGATGCGACCAAACCTTTTCACGTCAAAACGCAACAAATGGAAGTGCAAGTCTTGGGAACCTCATTTAATGTATGCGCCTATCATGAAGATAACCAACAACAAGTTGTATTAGTAAACGGTAAAGTAGAAATACATACTCAAGAAGGTAAAAATACGATATTATCACCTAATGATATGTTAGAATATGATAAGCAAGGAGGACGGATAAATGTGTCTGAAGTTGACGCACTAAAATATATTACTTGGAAGAATGGCTATTACCATTTTGTCAGCCAACCCTTATCAAATATACTAAAAAGATTATCACGTTATTATGATGTTCCCATTGTATATGACAATCAAGTTGGTCACCTGTTATGTAGCGGGAAATTGGATTTATCCGAACAAATGGACAGAGTGTTAGAAAATCTTAAGAATGCCACTCCCATCACAATTGAACATGATCATGGAAAAATAATCGTCAGTCAAAAACATTAATCATTACAGCCTATGGAAAGAAAACAAAAGATGCTTTTTTAACCTTATGGCAAAACCATAAGGTTCACCCATTAATCAACCAATACCATTTAAAAACATTTATCAACTTAAAATCTTTACAGTAACATGAATATGCATGAAAGACCTAAGATGCTACAAATGCTAAGATTGTTTATAGCATGTTTAATATTAGGAATAGGGACAGAAATAAGTTATGCCACCAATACTTATTCATCTAAAAAATATTTCAGTATTTCTGTACAGAACAAATCTGTAAAAGAGATATTAAACTATATTGAACAAAACAGCGAATTTATATTCTTCTATTTGGATGCCAATATTGATCTTGACCGAAAAGTCGATTTAAATCTCAAAGACCAACGGGTAGAAGCTATATTAGAAAAGGTTTTTGCCAATACAGAGAATACGTATATTATCAATGATCGCCAGATTGTAATCTCCAAACGTGACAATAACGCTTCTGAAACCACAGAGAACACACAACAAACCAAGAAAATAAAGGTTACAGGTGTTGTAACAGACGGAAATGGAGAGTCTATTATCGGAGCTGCTGTAATGGAAAAAGGAACGAGTAACGGTGTAACGACTGATATAGATGGACGATATGTACTAGAAGTAAGTCAAGAAAATGCCATTATTACTGTTTCATTTTTAGGCTATACAACACAAGATGTAAAAGTAGATGGACGTCGTAATATCAACATTCAGTTATTTGAAGATTCCAAAGCTTTGGATGAAGTTGTTATTATCGGTTATGGCCAACAAACAAAATCAAGTGTTGTAAGTTCTATCAATACCATTAAAAGCGAAACATTATCAGTCCCATCGCGTAACCTGACAAACAATTTGGCAGGACAAGTTGCAGGATTGATTGCCGTTCAACGTTCAGGCGAACCTGGATATGACAATTCCGAATTTTGGATTCGCGGTGTCAGCACATTTAAAGGAGGAAGTGATCCATTAGTATTAGTAGATGGAATTCCAAGAAGTATGGCTGATATCGAACCTGATGAAATTGAGACCTTCTCATTACTGAAAGATGCTGCAGCCACAGCTGTCTACGGTGCAGAAGGTGCAAACGGTGTTATCTTAATCACTACCAAACGAGGACGGGAGGCCAAACCCAAATTCACATTCAGAGCAGAAGGTACACTTTTGACTCCAACTAAGCTACCGGAATTTTTGGGAGCTAAAGATTTTATGGAAGCATGGAATGAAGCAAACATGAACGAAGGAAAAGAGCCCTTCTATTCACAAGAGCTGATTGATAAATATGCCTCACATATAGATCCTGACTTATATCCAGATGTTAATTGGATGGATTTATTAAAAGATCACACATTCAACCAGCGTTATACATTGAATGTCAATGGAGGTTCTGCCAGAGCCCGTTACTTTGTCTCTGCCGCCTATTATTCAGAAAAAGGTTTGTTTGAGTCAAATGGCCTGGAAAAATATGAAACCAATATAGGACTGGAACGTTTCAATCTGCGCAGCAATATAGATATTGACGTCTCTAAAAGCACCATCATAAATGTAGATATTAGTGGACAATATTTAATGACCAATTATCCGGGCCAAAGTACAAGTGCGATATTTTCAGCCATTACAAGAACGGCTCCCAACCAAATTCCAATGATTTATTCAGACGGTTCTTTGGCTGGACATACATATCATTCAGGAAATAGAAATAATCCCTATAATTTAATCAATCATTCCGGATACATCAAAGAATGGCGAACCAATATCCAGTCAAAGGTAACATTGAACCAAAAACTGGATGCCATTACGAAAGGATTGTCTTTCAAAGGTTCTGTTTCATTTGATGCCAATGCATTAAATAAAGTATCTCGACTCAAAAACCCAACATTGTATCATGCCACAGGCCGCAACGAAGATGGGACGTTACAATTGAAGGAAGTAATAGCAGGAAGTGAAAATTTATCAGAAAGCATAAGTAGCAGCAATGACAAACAAATCTATCTGGAAGCATCCTTAAACTATCAGCGTACATTTGGTGCCCACAATGTTTCTGGCATGCTGCTGTATATGCAAAAGGAACAATCATACAGCAATCAAGCTTTGCCTTACCGTAAACAAGGCTTTGTCGGCCGTGTGGCATATTCGTATGGAAACCGTTATTTTATAGAAGGCAGCTTCGGATATACAGGTAGTGAAAATTTTGCCGATGGCCATCGCTTCGGCATCTTCCCAGCTGTTGGAGCAGGTTATTTAATTTCAGAAGAGGCGTTTTATCCAGACGGACTAAAGAACGTAGTTAACAAATTAAAACTTCGTGCTTCATATGGCCGTACCGGTAATGACCAAACAGGATCTGAACGTTTTGTCTATCGGGAAATAATGAATCAAGGTGGAGGAGGATATAATTTAGGTATCCTGGATGGAAGCAGTACAGGTGGTGTCGGCAACAGCATTTGGGAAGCAAGATTCGCAGCCCCTACTCTATCATGGGAAATTGAAAACAAGCAAAATTATGGTATTGATTTAGGTTTATTTGACAACCGCATAGACATTACTGCTGATTACTTCAGCAATCGAAGACACAATATTTTATTGCAACGCCAAACTGTATTAGGAGTAGCAGGTTTCCAGCAAATGCCATGGCAAAACTTTGGTATAGTAACCAACAAAGGTGTAGACGCCAGCATGACAGTCAATCACCATATAGGAGATTGGAAACTCAGCGCCCGTGCAAATGTGACCTTTGCCCGCAACAAGATTATTGAACAAGATGAGGTTCCACAACCTTATCCCTGGATGAATAATACTGGCACCCGCATAAATTCATGGGATCTTTACATTGCAGAAGGTTTATATAAAGAAGACGACTTTATTATTACCGGTGAAGGTCTAAATAGGACTTACAAATTAAAAGAAGGAGTAGTCAAATCAGACCTGTCAGATGATATCAAACCCGGAGATATAAAATATAAAGATATAAATGGAGATGGAGTAATAAACTCATATGACATTGTACAAGATGTAGGCAACCCTTCTGTTCCTGAATTAGTTTATGGATTTGGATTTAATGTAGAATGGAAAGGTTGGTATGCTGGTATATTCTTCCAAGGAGCAGGAAACACATCAACTGTAATAGGCGCAAGTAATCCTCAATTAATATTCCCATTTACATGGGGATTGGAAGAGTCTTCTCTACGCAGCGTTGTTATGAACCGATGGAGTGAAAACAACCAAAGCGATGATGTGATGTTTCCGCGTTTACGTACCAATACCCATGCACACAACAATGCAGCAAGCACCTGGTGGCAACGCGATGTTTCCTTTATCCGTTTAAAGAATTTGGAAATCGGTTACAACTTCAATGAACGTATCTTGAAAAAGACTCCATTCAACGCTTTACGTATTTATATGATGGGGAATAATCTAGCCGTTTGGGATAGCTTAAATATGTGGGATCCTGAAATTGGTAATGCCAATGAAGGATGTAATTATCCTCTTTCTCGTACATTTACTTTAGGACTGGAAGTTTCATTTTAATACATTACAACCATGAAAATAAAAAAAATATACAATGCGTGCATACTTTGTGCATGTTTACTAGGAATCAGTTCCTGTGATTTTCTTGCGGTATCAGATGAACTGGCAAGTGAACTGAACAAGGAAGAAGTTTTTGAAAATGCCTCCTATACGAGACGTTTTCATCGAGGTATCTATACAGGCATACCTGATGTTTCTTTTTTAAGCATCAATTCCGGATATGGGACTTGTAATGGCCTTGGATTGCCCTGGGTAGCGACATGTGATGAAATGAAAGCTGGTCATAATAATGTAAAAAATATTCCGACTACAGGTGAAAATGCCATGAATGCATCAATGAGTCGATGGTCTTTATATAATCACATTCGACAAGCGAATCTTTTTTTGGAATGGGTTCACCCTATTGCAAATGAGAAAGATCCTCTTCCTGAATCAGAAGTGAACCAAATGAAAGCAGAAGCTATTTTCTTGCGGGCTTATTATCATTATTTATTGTTTGAACTCTATGGGCCTATTCCAATTTTAACAGAAGCAGCCGATCCCTCATCAACAGATTTAGACTTTGCCCGCAACTCTGTAGATGAAGTTGTAAACTTTATCGACAGCGAATTACTGTCGGTAGCAAACCAATTAAAAGAAGTAGAGCCTGCAGAAAGAAGGGCAGCTCCTACAAAAGGAGCTGCGCTAGCTGTTCGTGCAAAACTTTGGGTTTACGCAGCAAGTCCATTATTGTATGGAGGATACAAAGAAGCGGTAGAACTGAAAGATAAAGACGGGAAACAACTATTTCCAATACAAGATGCATCCAAATGGCAAAAAGCAGTAGATGCACTACAAGACTTTATCGACTATAGCAAAGGACGATATTCCTTATATAAAACAGAGACGGACGGGGTATATGACCCAGATAAGAGCCTATACGAGTTATTTCAACATTACAATGATGAAATCATTTGGGCAACCACCAAAGATTCATGGGGAAGTGTAGATGGAGACGGTTCACAAAGACGTTCAACTCCACGCGGAGTGAAAGGTTCCCAAGGTATGTCTTCTCACGGTATTACCCAAGAATTGGTAGATGATTTCTTTATGGAAGACGGTTTAAGTATTCATGAATCACCGCTATATTCAGAAGAAGGCTTTACAGAATTGACCCATGATGTTCAACAATTAGAGGATACCGTCACTGTTACCGATAAAATATTCAATATGTATATGCATCGTGAACCACGTTTTTATCAGGCTGTTATGTTTGCTGGACGTCGTTGGCATATAGGTGGGGAACAAGTCTTTTTCCATAGCGGTTCACTTGATGACAATTCTTCCACAAATAACTGTTACACTGGATACTTATTGTATAAACGTGTAAACCGAAGCTTATATAGTTATGGTAGCTACCCACGTAGTTGGTTCCGTCCTGGCATTCTCTTCCGATTGGCAGAATTCTATTTACTCTATGCAGAAGCTCTAAATGAAGTGGACCCGACAGATTCTCGTATAATAGAATATGTAGATATGGTTCGTGAGCGAGCTGGAATTCCTTTATTGAAAGATATAAAACCGGAAATAATCGGTGACCAAGAATTACAACGGGAAGCTATTCGCCATGAACGCCGTGTAGAACTTTGCACAGAAGGGCAACGTTATTTTGATGTTCGTCGTTGGATGATTCTCGAAAAATCGCCTGCAGAAGGTGGACAAGCCGGTGAGTTCCATGGAATGGATATGAATGCGAAAACTTATGAAGATTTCTTCAAACGGACAGTTTTTGAGACACGTACAACTGGACGTAAAACTTATTTGTATGCCATTCCACAAAATGAAATATTAAAAAGCCGTAAACTAGTTCAGAATCCAGGATGGTAACCCAATAGTATATAATACTTACCACTTGAAAGAGAAAAGATGCAATTCGCACAGAGTTTAATTATCTGTGCAATTGCCATCTTTTCTCTTTATAAAAATATCGAAGTATACAATAAAGAGACTCCAAAGATGTTTTCAGAAAAAGTAATGTATCATAAAATTAAACTTATAAACAATAAAGAATAACACCCATGCAATATTTATTTCTTATCTGCTTACTTATTGTTTCTACCATTCTGAAAGCAGAACAAATCGTAAAAATTGCCTGCATCGGCAACAGCATAACTTACGGAGCAGGAATTAGCAACAGAGAAAAGAACAGTTATCCGGCTCAGTTGCAATACTATTTAGGAGAGGGATACGATATTCGTAACTTCGGTTCCAATGGAGCAACAGTCTTAACGAAAGGAGACTATCCTTTTATAAAAACCAATGCTTATCAAGAATCCAAAGAGTTTCTTCCAGACATTGTACTCATCAAATTGGGTACCAATGATGCAAAACCACACAATTGGAAATACAAAGATCAGTTTGCCGATGACTATCAGGCACTAATTAACACATATCGCTCGTTACCTTCACATCCTAAGATAATTCTGATTACACCCGTCCGGTGCTTCTTGACCGAACAGAACACCATCAATCCCGATGTCATAGAAAACGAGATACGGCCAACGATCGAACAACTTGCCTATAAGAACGGAATCGGTATTATTAATCTATTCAATCTGTTTGGCAGTCAGTGGAACTGGGCATGGATGCCTGACCGCCTGCACCCATCTTCCATCGGCGCAGGAATGATGGCGCAAAAAATCGGTGACTACATTCTACAAACGACCCAATCATCTCAGGCAGCCTTCATCCCCAAGAATGCTTCCCCCTTCAATTTTCACGGATATCAAGGTTATGATTTCCAAGTAGACGGAATCCCCTGTAAAATTGTCAGACCCATGAAAGAAGCGGAGGGACGTCCATGGATATGGCGTGCCCGATTTTGGGGACACGAGCCACAGGCTGATATCGATCTGCTTGAACACGGATTCCATATTGCATACTGCGATGTGGCCGACTTGTATGGTGCGAACAAAGCTGTCACACGCTGGAACAAGTTCTACAAATTCATGAAAAGAAACGGATTTAATCCGAAAGTCGTATTGGAAGGTATGAGCAGAGGCGGACTGATTGTATACAACTGGGCGGCCCAAAATACTGATAAAGTGGCATGTATATATGCAGACGCACCGGTGATGGACATCAAAAGCTGGCCGATGGGAGAAGGCGCGTATTCCGGTTCGCAAGCAGATGTCAGCCAACTCCTGAAAGCTTATGGATTCAAAAGCATTGAAGAAGCGAAAAAATGGAAAGGAAACCCTATAGACCATGCAGAACGTATCTCGCAAGCCGGAATACCTGTACTGCACGTTGTAGGAGACGCCGACAACATCGTTCCCATAGCAGAAAACACAACCCTGTTCGAAACAGAAATGCAACGGAGAAATACACCCATCAAAGTTATACACAAACCCGAAGTTGGACACCATCCACATTCGCTGAACAATCCTGCTCCTATCGTACAGTTTATTTTAAAGGCAACCGGATATTCTTCCAATCCATGTACCCATGCTGTACCGGGCAATGAATACCGCTCAGCTGCCGGATGGACGGAAGGATCTGAATGGCATTCCGTCGCACAAGACATAGAGACAACACTGGAAGGACGCAAAGTAAAGCTGTTGCTGCTCGGGAACTCCATCACGCAGGGATGGGGAGGCACACGGAAACGAGTTACCCACAAGCCCGGAAAAGCAGCCATGGATAAAGTACTGGAAGAAGCAAACTGGGAAAGTGCCGGCATATCGGGAGACCGTACCCAGAACCTGCTCTGGAGAATACGATATGGGAATTACAACAGATGCCATCCCCAGTACGTGGCGATAGCCATCGGTATAAACAATCTGATTGGTGGGTCCGACGATGCAGATGACACGGCGGAAGGAATCATTGCCGTAACCGAAGAGGCATGCAGACAGTTCCCAAACTCGAAAATCATTCTGCTCGGCCTCTTCCCATCCGGAAAGGAAAAAAACAGTGCCATCAGAAAGCAATGTGACCGCATCCATGAACTGCTGAGAACGCATGCGTTCGACAAGAGAGTGAACTACGTTAATCCCACAGGATGGTTCCTGAACGAACAGGGAAGCATTCGTGACGGGCTATACGCTGGAGACTATATACACCTGACAACAAAAGGGTACGAATGTGTGGCAACCCAACTGAAGAATTTAATTAAACCTATAGAAGTAGAATCTCAAGAAGTCTCTAATAACAAAGGTAAAACTAAAATATTATAATCAGCAAAACCAAGAAGAACATCTTTAAATATAACAATTGTAATTTGAAGTCCAATTTTAAGGGTATCAATAAAACCAACCAACTAAGTCATATCAATACAAGATGGACGAGTTGGTTGGTTTACATTTTAAAGAAACGATACCAAATAAATATTAGAATTCTCGTATGTTCAGATTTCTCCTACATGTATAATTTTCGTACGTCATTTCCCCCATTCTCCAAGGTTTTTCCAAACTTTTTCCGTAAATCTGTATAAGGAATATACCTCTTTGAAATCAAGAGAGTTAGAAGAATTACCTCGTTTTCAGGTAATGAGTTGGCAACCGTTCTAATTGCCGTGGTCTGCATCGCTTTGCTTGTTCGGGAAACTCTTACGGTACAAAGGTATGAAAAATATTCAGACTGAAAGAATCATTCCAAAAATTATTTTAGTCAGAATATTGAGCATTCATCCTTATGCAGTCTTGGTTGGAAGCAATTAACGAACAAGGAAGCCACGGTAAAGGCAACTCCTACTCCTACCACGCCTGCCCATCCGTAATGTTGCCAAAACAGACCTGAAACGAACGTACCAGCAGAACCGCCCAGAAAGTAGATGGTCATATAAACGGTATTGACTCGGTTGATGGCGGATGCGTCAAGGGAGACCACGCTGGTCTGATTTGACAAATGGATGCATTGCATTCCTGCATCAATCAAAAGGATGGCGATTATCATCCACAAGTAGCTGTCATTTCCAAAAAATGCCAACAACCATGCAGCCAATACCACACATCCTCCGACAATAGAGAAAAACCTTGCGCCATACTTTTGGATATAGCCGCTGATGAAAACCACCGTGGATGCACCTGCCAGTCCGCACAAACCGAGTGCGCCGATAATATCGTCACTCGCGAAGAAAGGCTCTTGCTTCATTCGGAAAGCAAGACAACTCCATAAAGCGAAGAACGAGCCATAAGCCAACGCCGCCCTCAAAGAAGCGATACGCAAGTACGGATATTGGGATAACAGGTGCAACAGGGATTTCATCAGACCCGCATAATTTTCACGTGAACGAGCAGGCAGAACGGGAAGCATCTTGTAAATCATAAGAAAGCATCCGAGCATAAACACACAAGCCACAAAATAGACGGAACGCCATCCCCACATATCAGCCAGGAAACCACTTAACACCCGTGAGCCAAGAATGCCTATGAGCAGACAGGACTGTATAATCCCCACGTTGCGTACCTTGTGTGCTGGTGCTGAATGGAAAGACACCAACGGGATGAAGAACTGCGGCATAACCGAAGATGCTCCGGCAAGCAAGGATGCGCCCCACCCCCAATAGATGTTAGGGGCAAGTGCTATGGCAAGCAATGCGCACGATGAAATGATATAATTGGTCAATATCAGCTGCTTTCGTGAAACCAAATCGCCAAGCGGAATGACAAACACAAGTCCGACTACATAACCTATCTGGGTCAATGTCGCAACCATGCTGGCAGAAAAGTCGCTTACCCCAAAATCCTTTGCCATGCTGCCCAACAAAGGCTGGTTGTAGTAGCAGTTGGCAACGGAAAGCCCGGTAGCGACTGCCAGCAGAGCCAGCAGAGGTGCCGGAATGCCGTGGTTTTCTCTCAATTCATATTTCATCATTTATTCCTCCTTTCAGTATGACACAACTTTCAATCCAATCAAGGAGGCAATGAGCGTGAACAGGAAGAAAAGCCGTATGGGAGTGGCCGGCTCTTTGAAAACGAATATCCCAATCAAGACCGTGCCGACCGCTCCGATACCCGTCCAAATGGCGTATGCCGTGCCCAAAGGCAAAGTCTGAACCGCTTTGGCAAGTAATGCCATACTCAATACCGTGGAAGCCAAGAAACCGCTTCCCCACAGATAAAAACCAATACCTGATGCCTCTCTCGTTTTTCCCAAGCAGAATGTAAGGCTTACCTCAAACAATCCTGCCAAAAATAAAATTATCCAATTCATACCTATGATTTATTAAATTCGGGTGCAAAAGTAAGCAAGTAATTTCTAACCGTTTTTTACATTTGGTAAAAACGGATTTTGCATTTGACAAAAAAACAGCCGTTAGCAGCTGTTTCTGTGCGCTATTTTATAATTTTGTACCACAACAAAATGACTTATGGATATAAAGGAAATCATCAACCAGAGATATGCCATGCCGGATGCGTCTTTGGACAAGTTGCGGCAATGCCTGACGGAAGTCTCATACCCAAAAGGATTCCAAGTGTTGGAATATGGCAAGATAGAAAAAGACATCTTTTTCATCAAGAAAGGCATTGTCCGCGCCTATACTTCGGTAGAGGGGAAAGAAATTACCTTTTGGGTCGGCAAGGAAGGGGCGACTATTGTTTCCATGAAAGGATATGTGAATGACGAACCGGGGTATGAAACAATGGAGCTGATGGAAAATTCTGTCTTATATGTATTGGAAAGGAAAAAACTGAAAGAGTTATTCTTGAAGGATTTGCACATAGCCAATTGGGGACGGCGTTATGCGGAAATGGAACTGCTTGCTGCCGAGGAACGGCTGATTTCCATGTTGTCAGCCGTCGCCTCGGAACGGTATCACGAGTTGTTGGAGAAAGAGCCTGATTTGTTACAGCGGTTGCCGTTAGGAAGTATCGCCACCTATTTAGGCATCACACAGGCAAGTTTGAGTAGGATTCGGGCACAAATAAAATGACGTTTCAACCAACTGAGGATAGCAAGCGGTTTTGGTCTGCCCCAAACACAAACTTGCTATTTTTCCGTTGGTATTGTTTATAATCCCATGCCCTTGCCTCTCCTAAGCGGTTCAACCGTCCTTTTAACGGATGAGAACAGCCTGCCAAACTGCTCCTTGAACCACTCTCCAATCACTTGCCCGTTGATGGCAAGTGCAAGCTTGGACTTGTCTTTCGGGTCTTTTACCACTTGGAAGCCTGCTTCCTCGGTCGTGAACTTCCGCCTGTGCTCTTCCGAATAGAGCTCGCCCTCGTAGAACAGCGGTTTGCCGCTGATGAGCGTGGCAGTCTGCCTTTCGTTGAAGCCGACTTTAAGGCAGAACTTCTCCATATACACCAGCTCTTGAAACAGCGGAAACCATTTCTTGGCTTTTTGGATAATGGATTTTAGGAATGACACTTCCTCTTGGTGTGCCGCTTCCTTGTCTGCCATTTCCCTGCGGTACTTGGCTTGCAGTTCCACCAATTGGCGGCTGTGTTCCTTCTGCTGCCGCTCCATCTGCTTTTGCAATAATTCGATACTCTCGTCACGGGCGGCAACCTCGCCTTGCAAGGTTCGGTTGTCGGCTTCCAACTCTTTCAGTCTGCCGCTACCCAAAAGAGAACCTACTTTTGCCACGAGTGCCGCTTTCGCCTCGGTCTTGGCGGCTTCCAGCTTCTCCGACTTGATTTCTTTTTTGACTTCGTCAAGTTCCTGCTTTGCCTGTTGGCGTTCGGTCTGCAACTGCTGCACGTTGGCTTCAAGCTCTCCCGTCTGCCGTTTCAGGTCACGGTAGTATTGGGCGGTGGTTGTGTGCCGTGCTTCCGAACCTCGTATGCCACGCTGCAATCCGTACTTCGCCATCGCTGCGGCGTAGCTGTCGTGGTAAGCGACAAGCCTTTCACGGGTCAGGAGGTCATCGGCACACAAACGCACGGCGTTGGCTTTCTTGCGGTAGGTACGTTTGCTGTCCGCTTGTTTCTTCTTGGCTTTCCTGCGCTCTCCCGTCACTATCGGTACGACCGTTGCATGGATGTGCGGCGTGTGTTCGTCCATGTGCAGCACTGCCGAAACGGTGTTCTCCCTGCCGAATGTGCGGTGCAGCCATTGCAGGTTGTCATTGCACCATTCACCCAGCCTGCCTTCGTCCTGCACTCTCACCATATCTTCATGCGAACCCGAAAGCACGATGCGGATTGCCCGTACTTGGTCGGGAGTAATTTTTCGTCTGATGCCTGCCGTGTGGATGCGGTGGCTTATCGCTTCGGTGCGGTCTGCCACACCGTCGGGGAACTCCACCAGTTCACGGTTGAGATGGGTGCGTGTGGGGTCGGCGTTCTTGGGCATTGTTTTGCGTTCTATGTGGTCGGATGCGCCCGTGTCAGCCGACCCTTTCGCCTTGTTGATTTGGATGCTTATGTATCCCATGTTTGTTTCTTGTTTTTTTGGTTCTACAAATTGTTTGTCGGTATCCGTCCGCCTGCGGTCGTGCCGCACGGGGCAAACGGGGGTGTCCAGAGGGGTGCAACCCCGCTGGCTCATTGGGGCGTTTTTAGCATTAGCGTCAGCGTTGCGTGAAGAAAACGCCCTAATGAGCTATGGCTTTTTTGTTTCCAAAAGCCTGTGAGAGTACCAGCGGTATAGGCAGACCTTTTCTTTTCATTGATATGATACGTCTTCCCTTGTCGGCTGGTCGGACAGCAAGCAGGTCGGATGTCCGACCAGCCTGCGGATAGTGGCATTTTCTTCCGTCCGTTTGTTCGATAGACTTGTTGGCGGATGAAAATCCGATGAATTGATGAGGTGATAGGATAATATACTGATAGCCAAAATGATATGCATTCATCATCGTTTCATCAAACCGCTCGCCAAAAGAAAAGTGATGGAGAGTGCGGTATGTCCTTCCTCTTTTCATCAGCCCGATTCTCTTGTTGAAAGGTTGATGAAGACGTAAGTTGCTGTTTCTCTTTATGTTTATATATACTTTCATCATCTCATCAAAATATCAGAATTTTTCCAGCTGTGTTTTGTTTACCGTGTAGTAACGTCCTATTCCCCTTATAGGTGAATAATGACAATCCCGATTTACAATCCTGTAGAGAGTTGTACCTACGCAAATGATTTTTTTCTTCATGTTCTTGATACAGGTTTTAGTGCTGCCTACATTCTGTCGGCAACGGGTTAAACATGGTTGCAAAGCTACGGAAGTGTCGGTAAAATCTTGATACGCAAATCTATGCGGAACGGCGCAAAATAGGTCATGCCAAAAGAAAATGC
>ENA-UONW01001320-UONW01001320.1-human-gut-metagenome-genome-assembly--contig:-CS52-NODE-1320-length-30799-cov-72.632969_pt1 | contig 30799 bp, 50 predicted proteins | sample MGYA00242463_ERZ724010 | MGnify/ENA metagenome assembly ERZ724010 | reverse complement strand
ACCACATGCAGTACTACCCTGCACCACATGCAGTACTACCCTGCACCACATGCAGGGATAAGTATAACCATAGTAAAAATAACCAATGGAAGTATAACCATAGTAAGAAAAAGAAAATACTAAAAGAAAAAATTTTGCAACGTCGTCAATCTTGTGTTATAGTGTTATCTATGCAAGATATTCAAGGTTTTTGTGCTATGCGCCACTGGGTCATCAGAGGAAAGCACTTTGACAACACTTTGGAAAAACTCGTCTACATCGTTCTAGTAGACCACACTGACGATAACGGGCAGTGTTTCCCGTCAGTGTCCACGATAGCCGCCGAAGCAATGTGCGGAGAACGTAGCGTCTATACCGCGCTGAAATCGCTAGAGGCCAAAGGGCTTATTACTCGTGAGCCAAGATATGCGGCAAATGGCGTGCGTAAATCAACCGTCTACCATGTGACCACCGAAGAACGTAATGTCCAGTCTGATTCCTCTAAGCCTGATACGCTTGATAAAACGCTTTACCAAGCTCCAGAATCGCCTACCACGGTAGAACCCACACGCGAACCCGAACCGACGGAACCAGCACCACACAAGCGCGAAGAATACCCGACAGCGTTCGAACAACTGTGGACAATCTACCCGAAGCATGTGGCCAAGATGGCAGCTTACAAGGCATGGCGTAAAGCAAAAGTAGGTATAAACAGTGCCTTCCTCATAGCCAAGGTGCAGGCATTCGCCGCGCAGTGCGCCAACACGGAAACCAGATTTATTCCAAATTTCGCCACATGGCTCAACGGGGAAAGATGGAACGACGAATACCGTCCAGACCCTCCGCGAGCACGCAAGCCCGCCACGAACGCGGAACGGAATATGCAGAATCTAGCCCAAGCGATGCAGTCGCAAACTGACCTCTTCGGCTTTCAGATTGAGTCCGGCGTGTCGCGTCCGTAATCATATATAATCGATAATGTAAAATAACCAACAAATGAAAGGGACATGACATGCCAATAAAAGTAAAACACCAATCATTCGCAGACTGCGAAACACTGACCATTTTCGGGGCAAAACGAGGAAAAGGCAATTCCACGAACCTCGTGCGAGTGCAATTCAGCAGCTTGGACGATTTAAAAGAATTCCAAAACGAGTTAAATAATCTTTTCCCCGAAAACGTCATAATAAACGAAAACTTCAGGGAACCAAAAGAAGAAGGATATTACCTCTCGCAAACTGGAATACTGCTCTTAAAAGACGAATGGGGATGGAGCGTCATACGGTTCAAAGACTCAACTACACCATACTTGGCATGGGACCCAACCCACTTACATTTAATCAACGAGAAATGGCAAAATGTCATCGAAAAATTAACTAAAGTTGCACTACCACTAACTCGTGTAAACATTACCCCATTTTCAGAATGAAAGGACAAAAATGATTAAAGTAACAGCGTACACCAATCCTGAAAGCATTGTTATCAACTCACTGCGAGACTTGGCCGCCACTACAACGGAAGACGGATGGAAGGTGGTGCTAAGATTCCGGGATGAAAACGAAATGAAAGCATTGCAAGCCGCTCTCAATTATCGTTTCCCGGAAAATATGAAAGCAATCGAGGAAATGCCCACAGAAGACGGCTACTACCTCACCCAAACCGGCACACTGCTCTACCGTGACGGGGCTTGCGATTGGAGTGTGCGACGCCCAACCGTTGAGGACGGGCAGTTTGAAACTGTGCCTATCGCGCGTGTTTGGAGTGATGGATTATCCGCGTTGCATGTCACATGGCCGCTTGTTGTGGCTACTTTTGGTGCTGATGCGTTCCCGCTAGTGCCAGTCAAGTTCGCTTAGTGATAACGGTTCTCATTTATGCCCGCTGATTTATTTCGGCGGGCATTTTCTTTTTCCGGCGTGTCGCACTCAACAATGATGTATTATGTAATTACCAACCGATAGGAAAGGAATCCAAAAATGGTTAAACTTCAACCGTACAATCAAGGCGAATACATCTGCGACGCATACGTCATTATCGACGAAGAAAACGCCACCGCATACGTCCGCAACGTTGACCACGGAATCAACTTCGACATTAAGAATCTGAACCGGACAGGAGGTATTCTGTTCACCCTCAGACTTGAAATGCTTAAACGAGGATACAGACTCGGCAAATTCAAGCCGGATTACACCACCGATGGCGGCTACAACGTGGAAGTCTACGAACGCAAAGCCTGAAAATACTTATACTAGCCCCGCCCGCAAGAGCGGGGCACCCAATGAAAGGAAAATAAAATGCTGACACTATTCAACGATATACCCCCATACGACATGCATTCCGTCGCAATCTGCGTCAAGCAAGAAGATACGGCAATCTTCGAAACAGCGTTAACAGTACAAGACAACCAAAAAATAGCACGCTACAGAGTATGGATATTGTCTTGGAAAGGCTTAGAAAACCGGCAGAGAAGCGGAGCACAATCTAAAAGTTACATGATGGATGTTGTGGCCCCCTCAGACTGGACGATTGATAAAGTCCACAATACGATACTCGTGTATCTTGCCGGTATTAAGTGGATGAAAATGTCCAGTGGCATTCAATGGTTACACGCGGATTATCAGCCACAACTTCACGGCTCAACACAAGAAGACTTCATTCTTTACCTTGACGATTTTCTTGACTCAATCACACCGCAATTTTGAAAGGAAGCAATCATGGACAACGTTAATCATCCAGCACACTACACCGACAACACGAAGCCTTGCGAATGCATCGAAGTCGCGCAATATCACAGCTTTTGCGTAGGCAACGCGATAAAATACGTGTGGCGATACCGAGCCAAGGGGCGCCCCCTCGAAGACTTGCAGAAAGCAGAATGGTATCTACAGAGGGCTATCGACAATGGCGAGAAATGCCGCTTGCAAATCGATGGCAAACCATTGGACGCGCACAACCTCACGCAAGTGGGTAAGTGCTGTCTCTACATGGACAACATGTTAGACCTTGCCCGCCAAGCCACCACCTATGCGGAAGGTTTCTTCTGGCTGTACCTTAGAAAAAGTGACTTGGACGGCATGTTGAAAGTCGTGAAATTAATGCAACTTGAATTCAAGGAATTGAGATGAATAAACTGCAAGTGCAAGCACTACTAACTTATGCCAGCGCCTTTGATAACCGTCTTGTGACCGATATGCAGGTGGCCGCATGGATGGAAGCGTTAGCCACTGACATGCTATTGGACGTGGCGAAAGAAGCCATACGCCAATTTTTCGCAAGCCCGGAATATGCGAAGAAGCGGCCGTATCTCATGCCCGCCGACGTTAACAGCTTTTGGGCCAAGTGGAAACGTGACCATAAGCCTTCCGAAGCCGACATTACGCGTGAAATGCGCGCACTGGGCATTGAGGGTGAGGCGAGTTGGGAGTATCGGCGGAATCGGTTGAGCGGGCGTAGTCTCGATGAAGCCGCACAGTCCGCTAAACGGTTCCGTGGGCTTGATAGCGCGCGTAGGTTGAGTCGTTTGGGGGAGATTCTGCCTAGTTCGGCGTGTCGTACTCAACAATGATGTATTATGTAATTACCAACCAAGAAAGGACAAACCAAAATGACCACCGAAAACCTCCGCTTCAACCTCTTCGAAATCTTCGATAACATGATGGGCACCAAGAAGAAGCTCTACATCACTAAAAACCTTGACGTGTACACTACCCGCAAGGGAAACATACACCGAGTAATCCGCGTTCACTGGGAAGTCGCCAAGACCGACGAAGAACTTCGCAGGGATTACCGCAAGCGTGGGAATCACTATTCCTGCCACTGCTATGAGAAGCTTTTCCCATACACCACCGAAGGAATGTACGATGCAATAGACTACCTCGACAACCTCCCAGAAAACGCATTATAAACGACATCCAGCCCCGCCCGCGTGGGCGGGGTCCCATTAATGAAAGGGAAACAATAATGAAACTCGAAGAAAAATATATGGCAGTCCTCAACGAAGTCCCCAACTTCGTCACCGACCTGACAGCCAACGCTGGACAACGCACCTACAAGTATCTTAATCTCTCTACCATTCTCAAGACAATCAAGCCTATTTTCGCCAAGCATGAGTTAGCCTTCCGGCAGGTGGTGCGCATGGGCGCGGTAGGCGACAAAGTGAGCTACGGTACTGTAGAAACAATCATTTTCGACGCTGAAAAAACCCTGAACGTGGGCGACTATCCATTCATTGTGGTACCCGACCCTCAGGCAATCGGCTCCGCAGTAACCTACGCGCGACGCTACTCCCTCTACGCCGCCCTTGGCATCTTCCCCGACAAGGACGACGACGGTGCCGCCATGCGCGACTATTCCACCCCAAAGCAACCACGTAAGGCCACGGCACAAGAAGTCAACGAACTTAACGACATGGCTCAGGCCGCTGGAACAAATCTGGGCTTCTACGTCAGCGCTCTGGCATCACAGTTCGGCCATGAGGTGCGTAAGCCTCAGGACTTGACCGAGCATGACGTTATGCTCCTGCGTCAGGCTATCAACAAGGGTGACAATAAGTGAAAAAGGTTGCTATATTCTGCGGCTTCTTAGTGCTTACGATTGTGGCCGCTGTTGTTTTGGTAGTGGCGTTTCAATACGAGTATAGTCTTATGATTCTTCTCGCATTGGCTAACATCCTTATTGGTTTGGCGGGTATTGGTTTCGTTGTCATGGATTATCTCTAGTCCGGCGTGTCGTAACCAAAACTGTTGTATTATGTAATTACCAAACAAAGAAAGGACAAACAAAATGGAAATCAACCTCAGCACAGCAGAAACCTACATCGTCAACTACCTTCAAAACAGCGGGCAGGATGATGGCGATTGGGACACCTACGGAGCCGCGAAAGACCTCCGCGACATCTGCGACATGAACGGCTACACCGATTATGAGCAGGTAGCCCCCGACGAGTTCACCGAACTGCTCAAGGAACACGCACTCTAAACCAAACCACAGCCCCGTCCGCAAGGGCGGGGCACCCCTAACCAAAGGAACAATAATGGAAGATACAATAACCCTTGCCCAATACGTCACATTCCTTAAAGAGATACTAGACCAGCTTGACGAAGTGGCTAAAGACTCCCCAGACATTGAACTAAAAGGCTACACACCACAAATCGCAATCTACCCAAATTCAAGAGAGGACGCACTAGACTTGCTCTACTTGGCTAGAATCGAACCGACATTTTACAAAAGCATCGTGCGAGGACAATTCAACACCGTCAACGGAATCGTATACGTCCACTATGATGAAGAGATTGCGGGAGAGGATAAATGAGACTCACACTATGGCCGGGAGCTATGCCCATCACATTCAAAACCGTCGCCGGAGAGCGAGAATACAGAATCAAGGAAGACGTTTACGCCTACCTTATCCAGTCAAAAAACGGTAATCTATTCACGCTCGACCATGAAAACAATCTCCGCACCGTCAACAGTCGAAATACTTATCTTGACTCTTTGGACGATAGCGAATTGTTGAAATATTTGCGCAACGCGTTCGGCATCAGCCAACGTGAAATAGCAAAAATGTACGGTGTACGCCAATGCCAAGTCGCGCACTGGGAAACCAAACTCAGACGCATCCCGCCCGCACGACGGCAAAAAATAGCGGACACACTACTGAAAGCATACATGCTCGCAACAACGGAAAACGGATTACCGGTAAGAAAGGAAAACTAAAATGAAGATTCTGAACGTTTCTCAAGCGCAGGACACTGAAGCATGGTTGGACGCGCGAATTGGTAAAATCACGGGCACCAAAGCCGGAACACTCGCGCTCGAACATTACGCCCAAAAGGACGTAGCCAAACTCGAAGCCATGGCAGACAAGGCAAAGACCGAAGAAAAGGCCGAAGAATACCGAGAGAAGGCACGGCAAGCAAAACGAGATAACGAACGGTTGAAAGTCAACCTTGATTTTTGGCAGTTCCTCGCTGATATGATTGCGGAACAGCCGGGCGGGGAACCGCCAATGGAACGCGGTCACCGTTTGGAAAACACTAATATCATGATGGCGTGCGAAAAATTCGACATTTCGCCTGACGTAGTTGAGTTTGACACGGGAATGTGGGTAAGTGACGTGGATGACCGAATTGCGGTCAGTCCTGACGCTCACGCCAAACCGCGAATCTTTAACGGGCTGGAACATAATCCCACGTTCGCATTCGAAGCGAAAAGTCTGGGAACGAAATACCATCTTCAAACGGTTGTTCCATTCCGCGTATACCAGATGCTCAACTATTCGGAAACTCCGAATAGTCAGCGGAATGAATTGCAGTCGTTGGCCCTCAAGTTGTTCCCGGAGATTCTGGGAACGCGTCGGGAGTTCGACTTCATTCCGGAACAGTATCAGTCTCAAGTGCTTCAGTATTTTATCGTCAACCCTGACTTGCACACGGTGTATTTCACCATGTTAGATGATAGGGTGTATGGCAGTCTGCAACATGAGGTGTTCGCGGTGGACCGGCAGAGCGTTGCAAGTGAAATCGAAGCGCAGGAGACAAAAGAATTGCAGACATTGGCACTCATTGACGAACTGCAAAAACTGGGGGGTGTGGATTGGTGAGCATTTCAAGACGTGTGGTCTACGCGGTTTTCGATGATTGCGCGGGATGCAAACACCGGGAATTGATTGACGAACTACGAAAAATGGTGGTACGCATCAAGAAGAAAACGGGCGTTATGCTTGCACTCATGATAGTCCAGCCGGGTAACAGCCGTTACTGGACTTTGCGCAAGGCTCACAAGTATTCTACCGCACCTTTTTTCGTGTTTGATGGAGTGTGCTACCGTCATGTGGATGCGCTTGAAGTGCAGTGCTTAGCGTATTGCAGTCGATGAAATTCAGGGAACCTACGAAGAAATTTCGTGGGCTCCCTTTTTTTGTTTTCCGGCGTGTCGTACTCAACAATGATGTATTATGTAATTACCAAACAAAGAAAGGACAAACAAAATGAACACCGAAACCAACTGCTTCAAGGGATACAACATCAAGGCCACCACCAACGAAGACGGCACGGTAAACGTCGAAACATGGTGGAACGGTACCGAACATGCACAAGGCAAGTTCGACACCAGAAAAGAATACCTCAAGTGGCTCACCGACAAGTTTGCGGAAATCATCGGAGAATGACCACCCCGCCCCGCCCGCAAGGGCGGGGCACCAATCGAAAGGAACCAGCAATGAACAAAAACGACGGCTTCGTGGCAATACTCTTTCTCTTCGGGATCGTATTATCCGCGAACGAAAACATGAACTTCATCAATATTATCGGTGTCGCGTGCATGTTGGCGGCACTCTACGTCTACCGCAAAGGAGCAAAGAAATGAACAAGGCAGTGCAGGCCGGACTAGTCGCCGGGTATCTTAATACTTGCATCCAGACAACGGACGGTTTCGGCATGTCCTTAAAGAATGCGCGCAGAGTATGGTTAGACGCTCTCAACACAGTCGAAACGCAGTACGAAACGAAGGGGCAGAGACGTAAAGCACTGCAAGCCTTTAGTCTGCGTAATCTCGCTACATGTGGGTGGTGTCTCGCACCCTTCATCACTTTCCCAGTGTGGCTTCTCATGGCGAGGAAGACGGGATTACGCGGCTATATGACGGCAGTTAGCGTATGCGCGTTCACTCGACACATCGCGGAAATGTACTAAAAGGGGGATACGGTGAAATATAGGAACGTTGACGCTTACGATTATCGCGTGCAGTCTCATTATTCGGGAAACGGTGTCGTATGGGAGGTGTATGAGAGGACTAGCGACGGTTGGGAGAAGCGCAAGCGTGGCTATGACAAGCGGATTGCCGAAGCAAGGGAGAGAGCGCACGCGGTTATTGCTCGGCTTGCTGAAGTGCGTTATGGCGCTGACTATCGCGTGTCCCGGTTGGTGCCGCTGAAAATTCCTATGTGCTGGGGCGTGTTTGTCGAACGTCGGCGTGTCGCATAACCAAGTGGTGTATTATGTAATTACCAACCAAGAAAGGACAAACCAAAATGACCACCGCAATCATCTACCTCAGCTATCGCATCTGCACACAACGTCTCGTAATAAAAGAAACCGGAGAAGTCTACGATTTCCACAGCGAAGCAGTGGAATTTAAAAACCAATTGGCAAACATGCGCAACATCCTCAAGCGCGACGAAGATTTCACGTTCGGCCGAGTCTGTCTTGTAGACGATTTCACATGGCATCAAGGATTAGGCCAGTGCGCAGTCTACGAGGCAGAAATAAAATATCTTTAAACAACCGCCCCGCCCGCAAGGGCGGGACACAACTAACGAAAGGAATAAAACATGTATACAGTAAGATTCAACGGTGTCGATTATGTATGCGTCACATTCAGCCAAGCCGTAGCCGTGGCAAGAAAAACAGTGGAACACGGAGAAACCGCAACCATTTTTGACGATGAAGGCGAACAAGTCGCATCATTCCAACCAAGGGGGGAAACAAAATGAAAAAAATGCCAGAATTTATCGTGCATGTCAGCGTTGAACTAGCCGACTCAATGGTGGAAGAAAAACTACGCTACACCACCAATAAGGAAAACCAAACCTACACGATTGGGGAAGCCGCAACCCTCAGCAAGGACAGCTACGTCATGTTTGGAACTGTACTCGCGCAATTAGCAGAATTTTGTATGGAGCAATCGGAGAAATAATGCTAGCGAAAGAAGGCAAGCCAAAAGAGAAAAACCCGACCGAAGAAACACGTCAACTCGTGTTGGAACGCGACCACTACCGGTGCGTGAGATGCGGGCGGGACGTGAGATACACACCATTCGGCTACTCCATCCACCACCGTAGACTACGCTCGCACCCATACGCTGAAATGCATTCCAGTCCAAACCTCATAACCCTCTGCGGGTCAGGCACAACCGGTTGCCACGGGTGGGTACATGAGAATGTGAAGGAAGCCGAACGACTGGGATTAATCGTGTCAGGTTTCGCCAGACCTGAAAACATTCCAGTTCAAACGTGGGACGGGTTGAAAACCATTTAAAAAAGGAAAAGCCGCACGGGGAAGAAGATGAACCCGTGCGGCTTTATCAAAGACAGCACTAAAAGTCAATCGCCAAAACTTTCAGCACTTCACATTATACTAGGGCAACTTATTTTCGTCAACGAACGTTTTACCAAGTTTGCCGCCCATCACCTGATTGACAGCAGTGTAAACCGTCTGCGAGACACCCACCACAGCAACAAGCAGTACACCCCACGTATAACCGTGATTAAAACCGCCCACCGCCGCGATAGCCAACATGCCCAACACAATACTGACCGCGAGACTAAACAAGGCGGTCATGTTATCCGGCAGAATAGGTTTAACAACCTGCACGAACACGGGAGCAACCAAACCGACGATAGCAACCGCGATAGTCTCAGCCTGAGTAATATCCATAATTTACTCCAATCACCAATACAAGGTTTCACCCGGGTAAATCACGTTAGGATTGCCTGAACGATAGCCCTTAATCTGACTCACGTTAATCTTATATCGTGACGCTATACCGCTCAACGTGTCACCAGACTGGACGGTATAGCGACGAACACCACCAGTGAAAACGCTAGACCCGCGACGGCAAACACGCTCACCAGCATAAATAATGTTCGGATTCCCGGAACGGTAGCCCGTCCACTCATTCCAACTGCCACCATAACGGGAGGCAATCGAACTCAACGTGTCACCAGACTGGACGTAAACGCATTGCGCAGAGGATTGAGCCGTGCCGCATCCCAAACGATTATTCACAATCCTCATGACCGAATCATAATAGCCGCCCAGTAAAGCCTTGCGTGTCGCGCCATTACCGTATCTGCCCGCGATAACGTCGTTCGCCATCTGATTCACATCGCCATTAGACGTAGTGTTCGGCGTATCATGCCTGACAGTGGTAGTGGTGCCAGTATTCGCGAACGAGTTCGGCACGCACCCACTACGTTCACCGCAAGCAATCCGACCCCAAGCGGTTTTATCACCGAAGAACAAGTCAAGGTCAAGGAACCCACCATACCCATTCAACATACCGTGAGACGTGTATTGCAACATGCCCTCGCCAGCACTGCCAGCATTCCACGGCTGAGACTGATAACCGGTAACGGCATTGCTCGCATACTGAGCCTTCCACAGCATGCAATGTTGGCGCACGTCTTGCGGGATCTGCCACACGGCGGACGCTTGCACATAAACCACAGGCCAGACACTAGTCCGGTCATGCACGCGGTTAACCCATTGACGCACCCAATCGCCATTACCCCATGACGCGTTACGGTAGCTCTCCCAATCAAGCACGAGCATGGAACGACCAACATACGAGCCGACCGTATTCACGAAATAGTCGGCTTCCGCAATCGCGTTACCACCATTCGCGTAATGGTACAACCCATGAATCTTCCCGGTTTCGATAGCGCCAGTAATCTGACTAACCCACGAAGTGTTAGTGAAGTCCACGCCCTCGGTTGCCTTGATGATAGCGAAATCAGCCGGAATGGTGCGCGTGATGTTCGCGGGTTGCCATCCGCTCACGTCCACTCCATTCATGTTCGCCAATGCGACACTAGGTGACAGCATGATAGTCGCACTCAACGCCAAACCGGCAACCGGCCTGACCATGCTTCGCTTAAACCGCTTATGTTTCGGCTTTTGTTTCATTTTTCCCCCTTACTGCTTGCGCAAGTACGAATCTTGTTAGTCATCTCAGTGCCCACACCATTACCCCCAAGCGCATGGTAGGCGGTGTAGACGCGTTCGACTGTTTCCTTGTCCGCGATGGGCACGAACCCGTTACGTTCCCGTTGTTCGTCAAACTGTTTCAGTTTGCAGAACAAGAGTTCTTTCACACCCTCGCGTAGCGGGTTGCGTTTCGCATCGATTTTGTTTAACACCCATTGCACGAGAATAGTCACCGTCTGACTGCCGAGAATGGCGCACAATAATGCCGTCTCCATCAATGTTCCCAATCAATCGTGGGCATGTTGAAATCGTAAGTGATTTTCATTGTCTGCCGACTGTTCTTAGTCACCGGCTTATCCAATCGGGCACGACTGAAATACTGGGTGCCAAGATACAATCCAGTATAAACGTCTTCCTTAGCTAAAGCGAATTCGCCAATGAACGTCATGCATTGAAACGGTGATGCTTCCCAACGTGCGCGTGGTTCCAACATGTTAGCATTATCGTCAATATCATATACGCGACTACCGATTAGGACACTGTTTTCCTCAGGCATGGCAGAAATATTATACGCATAATTGCCGGTGAAAGTTTTTTTAAGCTCGAACGAGGTTGAATATTCTCGCAACTCGGTGTTTGAAATAATGATGAAAAACGAGTCACGAATAGCGGAGTAAGAAATCGCTCGACAATAATTACCAATATTATGTGTTGTCACGTCAGTTAAATCAGACACCGGCGCACTGCAAACAGACTGACCATTAACCCAATAAATGGAATGATTATACGCGGTTAAACTTGTCGTATCATCCAAACCGGCACCGGGTACTTGTATGGCTTGCCTATTCCACGTATCCCCGTTAAGTCGTGTAATCCAATCATCAACCGTAAAGGCGACAATCCTATCAGTGTCCGGTGTGTAAATCTTGCCATCACAGTAAGTCACTTGCCACCTAACATTGAAATCTGTCAAAAGTCGGTATCCAGCCTTATAACTTGGATTATCTATGGATGGACCACTATAAATACTTTGGAAAGTGCCGTTCCCTTGCGATGTTGAAAAATCAAACACGAAACGCAAAGAGTTAGCCTTGCGATATGATTCGTCTTGGTTGAAGCTACACTCGTTAACATTATTAGAAACGTATTGATGATAACCGTAACTCAGTGGAGTGCCGTGAATCACACGTTCCCGAGTGTTTACAGGCCCCGCGTAGTCGGTCAGGATAAACGCACTATTAAGCGCATACTGGTTGAAACCAGACCCATTCCGATACAAGTTCGTCCCATCATGCAACATCATGAAATACGCGTTTACATACTTGCGTAACGCGCCATAAACGAACGGGCTAACATAATTATCATGCTCCGCATGGTCTACAATCCGCCCGTCCTCCATCACATCAACCGACACGTGACCTTTCACATGCGGCATGATATTCAACCGTTCCACTGACTCGTTCAAAATATTTCCCCTCACTTTCAAAGCGTCACCGTAACACTCACGTCAAGTTCCTTTACTATAATTTTAGTCGAACCTGTCAAACCAAGCGTACTCAAGTCGAACATTGTAGACCCGTCAACAACAGCAGGCATTTCATGTTGGCTCTTGTCTGGTAGTATAAGCGTAAACACGGTATCATTCTCGGCGTTAGTGATTGTGAGCGTCTTGTCCTCAAGCCACACAATCGGATTAACAACGTCTTCAGTTTTACGCCATTCCGTCTTGAACCGTTCCACAGTTTCCGCAACAGTAGTGTCGTTGCGTTCCGGGAATATGACAGACGTCGTATCCTCAACGTTACGCCATTCGCGTTTAAAACGTTCCACAGAGTCAACAACGCGCCTGTCAGGACGCTCATTAGTGATGCCACCATACGCGCCCTTAGCTGAAATATAAATTTGCGCGTCATTGATAGCGAGATTACCAGCGCCACCATGCTTAAGATACAAGTCAAGCGTGGTCTGGTCATTATTGCTCACGTTCGTAATAAGGAATGGAAGACCGATAGTGACATACCCTTCAGGGCATGTCTGCATGATACGAGGGCCAGCCTTTTCACCGTTCAAAAGAAAATAGCCTTCGAGTAGTCCCGCCGTCGTGGTTTTGACCGTCAGACACAAATTACACGCAAGCATAGTATCGGAATACACGTTAATACTCAAGGGGAGCACGCGCGTGGCCGTATCCCCAAGCGTATATTCCGTGTCATTGAATGCTTGGAATACGCTAGCCTCGGTTGTGGAAGTCGTATCGCCGGTAGTATCATCAGTCGCAATGGTGAAAGATGGCGGCACGTAATCCAACGTCACGCTATCATCATCATGAACGTTTGACGTGTGGATAACACTAACAGTTGTCAACACGCGCACGTCAAGCACATTATCCCAAACGTACGCTTGCTGACCCAAACGTAAATCACTGATACCGTCAACAGCTGTTAAATCGTAAGATAGCGCCGGATAGGCGGACACGGAGAGTTTCTTCCTCGCATCATCCAGTAAATTCTGCACGACGGTGTAACGTTCGTCCTGCCATTCCTGCCGTTTCGTGAACCGGGCACGCGCCTCATTCTCACTCATGCCCAAAGACGTGTACCAGCCGAAGTCCTCAACCAACTCACTGCCATGATTCACGTTCGCCACAGTCAGCCCGTTGGCGCCGATAGGATGCAATACCGTGCAAGTCGGCGGCGTCTCAGTCTTCTTAAGATTCGCCATGTTGACATCATAATTAAACACGACACCGGAAGGCGTCATATCCCGTTTGATAAACGAAACTTTACGATGCGCGGAATCGAACGATAACACTTGGTTAGACTGATTCGCCAACCACGTCAACAATTCCGTGACCTTCTTGCCTTGCAGGTCGGCGTAAATCGTGCGCGTATCATCCTCAATCGTTCCAACCGTCCAAAGCGTGTTAGACAACAATTGCGTGACTGCCGCGCTCAACTTCGCCTTCTCAACTTGGAATGACTCAACCTCGATTGAAGCCATTTCAGCCTGCGCTTCATCCGCGATAATCTCACACGTCTCCGTGTCGCGCGTGCGGTTCACTTCGTTAATGACAAATCGACGGTGTTGGAATAATAGTTCCATGTCGCCCACAACGTCGGTTGCTTCATCCGTGCCAACAGTGACGGTGAGCTGATTAGTGGAGTCGGAACGTTGGTCGAACGTCCATTCCGCGCGCGGGCTGAGCGTACGAAGTTCATGCCCTTGCAATCCCACAAGGGTGATAGTGTCTTCTGCCAGCATCACAGCCACCTCGCAGTATACGAACCATTGCCACCACAGTCAGGATAGAACCTAACCGTATTCCCCGACTGCCTTAATTTCGGAAACGTGCCGGACGTTTCCAATACTGTCAGCTTGTTATTGACGGTAACAGTACGCGTCTCACTGTTGACCACTATCACGTCACCCTGAGCGACTTGCATGTCCAAAGTGAGCACGTAGCCGTTAACATTCATACTGAAATTGTTGGCGGACTTGTTCACCACAAGGTTAAAAACCGGTTCGACATTGTAATTGGTGTGCAACGTGTCAGTCGGGAGCGTGTTGAAATCAATATCATACAGGGCACCATAACGGAACGGGTCAGGACACGTGAACGTGATAGTACCGGTCGCGTAAGTCTCATGCTCTTCCAAGTCAATCGCACTAACGATAGCCTGATACGTGCCCTCTTGGTCACTGAAAGACAGGCTAGCGGGCACGTCGGTAGCAAGCACGCTCATAAGCTTAGACGCGTAAGATGGCATCATCTGAAAGCAATAGCCGATAACGATTACTTCCACTTGAATATCACGCGCGGGATAACGATTGCTTACGAATCGGCTACCGTGCGCGCCCTTATACGCTACCGTGGTAACGTCCGGGCTGACGAATTCGCGGCCCGTAACGTTACCAATATAAAGCACGGTGTCAGGTAGGACGGTAGCTAAATCAGTGTTATTGAAAACGATTCTCAATTTCACACCCTCTTCAAGTCACGACGTTGCAAACGATTCAATTCCTGAGCAATCAGACGAATATCATTATCCGAACGCACCTGCATACTCTGAATAACAATACTAGTCTGCGGCATCGCGGACGTGACACCACTCGAAGAAGCATCAAACACCGGCAGTGAGCCAGTAGTAGTAGTCGGCACCTTTACAGCGTCAACCATATCCAAACTCAACGAGTCCAACGAGTCCATCAAACCACTAGTGTTAGCCTTGATACCCATTTCGATACCGGACGGAATATACTTGCCAACCTCTTCGGCCATGACTCGCGACGGGGAATGAATACCCAACGCTTGCTTAGCCCACTTGACGATATTCTTACCGAAGCCAAGAATATTATTACGCACCCAATTAAACATGTCACTGATACCATTCCACAAGCCGTGAACGATATTACCGCCAGCATCCTTAAGCCAATTCACCGCGCCATTGAAACAATCCCTGATTCTGCCGGGAATACCCGTGATGAACCCCACAGCCTCATTGAATCTGTTCACAATCGCATCCCTGATTTCTTGGAACTTACTACCGAACCATGCGCCAATATCATTGAAGAAACCCTTGATTCTGCCGGGGATACCACTAAACCAATCAGTGACAGCATTCCACGCGTTCGTAACATTTGTTCCGGCGTCGGTGAAAAACTTGGTGATACTATCCCAAATGTTTTGGAAGAAGCCGCAAAGGTTTTGCCACAAGTCTTGCATGGTCTGACAGAAGTCCTGCCATGCTTGCTTACCCGCGTCAGTCTGCGTGAAAAAGTAAACCAACCCAGCCACAAGCGCCGCCAATAGCGTGATAACCAACACCATCGGATTAGCCGCCATAGCCGCGTTAAACAACCATTGCGCTACTGTGGCGGCAGTCTCCGCAAGACTGAACGACTGAAGAAAACCGACCACGGTACTAATGATTTGCGCTGTCTTGAACACGGCAAAACCGGCGCCGATACCAACAAGTGCCGAAACAATCCACGTACTATTCGCACTAAACCAATCGGAAAATGCTTTCAGGAGGTCAAGCGCTGGCTGGATTGAATTACCAATAGCTTCGAACGCTTTCCCGACAACACTACCAACACTACCCAGAATATTGGCTAAGCCGCTCCAATCAGTGTTATTAACGAAGTCGGTAAACTTCTTCGTCATATCAGTCAAACCGTCTAGGAAGCCCTTAACAAATGGTGTGAACGCGTCACCCAACGTGCCACTCATGGTACGTTTGAACGCTTCCCACTGTTGACCGATGCTCATTGTGCTGTCTGCGGCTTCATCTGTAGCACCCTTGATATTTTCATAACTGTTCGGCACGTTGCCGAGAGCTTCAATCATACCAAGCGCATTATCCTCACCAAGACTAGACCATAAAGTTGACGCTAGACTAGCTTCCTTGGTTTTATCGGTCATGGTGCCCATTTCACCGATAACAGCATTCAACACGTCTTCCGCAGTGGCCTTACCACTCTTGAAATTGTTGAAAACGTCCTGAGTCCCCTTCGAAAACTCTCCAATACTCTGCTCGATACGCCCGTCCGTCAGAGAGGTAAGGAACTCATTAAGGAAGTCTCCCACCTTGTCCAGTTGGTAGGCGCCACTATCCACGCCAGCCTGAAGCAGAGAGAAATATTCTTGCGCGCTCGTACCGGCTTCAGCCCACCGGCCACCATACTCGCTCAAGTTGTCAGCGAGTTCATCCGTATAGTTCAAACCATTCTGCATACCCTTGGTCATAAGGTCGGTAGCATCCTGAGCGCTCAAACCGAACTTCTCCATAAGGACTTTCACGCCACGCACACTCTCACCCGCATCCGCGTCAAACGTTTGAGCCCACACTTCAGTCGCCTTCGTGACAGTGTTTAAATCACCCTCACCGATACCACGAATTACCTGACTGACGTTAGACGCGACATTAGCCACGTCTTCCAAACTCTCACCCCAACCTTGCCGGTACAGTTCTCCAGCTACCTTGCCAGCGTTTTGAGCGGCCACACTACCCTTACCTAACTGGGCGTCCAAAGTGCCTTGCACATCAATCTGAGATATCGCCGTGTCAATACCCGTTTTGAACACGCCACCGACTGAGGCAAGAGCACCACCAATACTCGCGACTTTCACAAGCTTGCTAGGCAGACTCAAACCTAATCCGTCCGCGAGTTCGCTAATCCCGTCGAACGTTTTACTGAAAGCGTCCTTAATACTCGGCGCGTTCTTACCACCGTTCTTACCAACGTCTTCGGTGGCCTTGTCCGCCTGCTCCGCGGACTCTTTAATATCGTCTGTGGCGTTCTGAATATTCTTAACGCCTTTTTCATAGCCGCTAGTGTCAATAACGGCATCGAAACGAATCTCACCCGCTTGCGCCATGTCATATCCCCCGTTCCAATTGCTTCACGTATTGCTTTAACACCTTGTCTCCCTTTTTTGCTTGCGCCGCTCCAAACGCAACATACATGTCATTCACGTGTAGTATGCGTTCCCGGATTGCGAGACTCCGCCCAGCGTTAAGTAAGGCTATGAAAGTCTCGTAACTCACCTCGTCAGCTAGCACGTCTCGGACAGCCTGCCAACCGTAATATTTGCCGAACTCGGCTAACAGTAGTTCGTCATCACGAAAAAACGCCGAAGCTTTAGCTTTGCTCTCAGCCTCCCGCATGGCTTTAAGCTTTGCTAACTGCTCCGGCGTAAAATCGTCAATGACCTTATGCACCGTCATTGACTACCCCACTTTAGAAATACGTTTTACCGAAAACGAAACGCATAATCTGACGCATGACCGCCTGATATGCTAGCGGGTATTTCTGTTCCGCTTCCTCAGCCCACGTTTTAAACTCGTCGGTCGGGAATACGAGTGGAATAAGCAGATTACACAAGTCGTTTTGAATCTTCAACAATTGCTTACTGCTCATGTCCTGAGCGTTCAACGCTTGAAGCGTTTTCACCTTGTCCATGAACTTCAGATACGTGCCCGCGCCCATCGGGTTCACAGTGAACGCCATGCCTTCGGGATTGTTGGAGGTAATCAGTTTGAAGGTGTGTTCCTCGGTTTGTTCGCGAGTGTCGATAGTGACGATTTCAGACATGGTTTAGTCTCCTTACTTCTGGACGGTGTCAGCCTTGCACCACGTCAACATACTTCTGCTGTTCCGGGTCATACTTGGTGCGCTTCGACGGGTCGGAGCAACCGAAGTTAACGTAGCCCTTCTCGTCCGGGAGCATGGTAACGTTAAGCTCGATAGTCACCGGGTCACTAGTGCTACCGATGGTGAACTCGCCGCCATTCTGAATCAGAGCGGCGGGAATATACACGTCGTTCGTACTATCCGCGTCACAAGTATTGTGAATCACGATAGGCTCGCTAGTGATGGCGGAGCATTCACCCGCACCGAACGTTACTTTGGTGCCTGCCGTGCCCTTGGTAGCCAAGCTTGGGAAGATGCGGCCAAGCACTGCCATGTTCGGAATAACGAGGGGGATGGTTGCGCTAATCTCGCTATAGGTTCCGGTGGGAATGCTGATGGTGCCGGCTTGAGATTCAACGTCTACCGTGTTTGGGGTGAGTGTGATAGTGATACCATCGGAGCCGACGAGTTCGGGTGCGAATTCTTCCTGTCCGATGTATACGGTTTTCTTGCCGATTAGACTGTAGTCTGTGGTAGCCATATTGTGTTACTCCTTATTGAGAATGGTTATCGTTTTCTGCTTGCTTCCTAGTTTATCACTTTTACCTCACTTAAATCTGGGAGTGGGTAGGTTATGGTGAAGTGGATGCTTTTCACGTAGTGGCCTTCATTGTCTACTGCGTCTAGGTCTATACTGCTTGCTGGGCTTATGTTTAACTTCTCGTACACTATTGGGCTTTCGGGTTGACAGCTTAGCGTGCATTGGTCTACCAACTGTGTGTTGATGTATTCCATGAGTTTTAGTAGGTATTCGCCTTGTCGGATTACATCGTAGAAGCGTGTGCTTACTGTGAGTTGGTCAGTGTAATGCCCGTTGCCGTTGCTTACTGTGGTTGAGGTTATCCATATGCCATCTTTACTGCTGACTGCGCCAGTGTCTAATATGGGGCTTTCGTTTACGAAGATGGTTTCCCCATAGGTGCCGAAGCCGTGTTCTGCTAGGTCTAATGCTACTGCCAGTTCAATCATTTTAGTATCCTTTGGAAGTAATTGTCCGCGTGTGCTTGGGCTTTAGCTACTGCACGATGTAGGTAGAGTCTTGTGCCGGGGTGGCGATGGTTTTCGTATTCTCGTCGTTTGGCGTATGGGACTCTGCCGCCACCGAAGGCGACATAGCCTTTCATGCCTTGGAGTTTGAAACGGCCTGAATCTTTCAATAGTCCGGGGTGTTTGTCTTCTGGTGCTTTGCCGATTGGGGCGTTGGTTACTGCATCCTTGTGGATATCGGTGAGCATGTGGGCTAAACCATTGCGCATGGCTTGACGGCCTTGCTCATACACGCCTTTATTGATTGTGACGTGTAGGCTCATAGTGTGCTCCTTCCGTAGGGTTGAGCGTAGACGGTGATGAACTGTGTTTTCCCTGTGGTCATGTCGTCACCTTGACTTGCTTGAGTGATTTTGAACGCTCGGTTTTTGGTTTTGACTATCAGGTCTAATAGCATGTCCGGGTCTCGCAGGTCTGCTGGTATGTCTTCGGCTTGTAAATGGAATCGGCGTGTGGCGATACGCACGCCATAATCTCCGAACGCGTCGGAGTTGGTTGAACGCTTGATTATCGCGTGTACGTCCGCTAGCTTCTTGTTGTTTCGTTCACTGCTCGCATACCGCCATAGTTCGACGGTTTCCACTTGGTCGGGAAAAAGTTTGAATGGATTACAATCCAAGACCGTCACCGTCCCCAATCCAATACGGCACTACTGGCAGTGTGTTGGGTGTCGCGATACCTCCCACGCCTAACGGCTTCCCACAGAGACTCCACATGTTAATGACGGTTAGATATGGTTGGATTGCTTGAGTGAGCGTGTCGGTGGCTGTGTTCCGTTGGTATGACACGCTAACGTCTTCGATACTCTTGCTGGTGATTATATCCGTTTCGTCCGCATGTCGTTGCATTGCACTGGCCATACCTGACAGCACAGATTGCAGACTAGCCGGGAGGGTATCGAAACCATATGTTCCTGCGACGGTTACGACAGTGCCCGGCTCAATCTTGGTTTCGAGAGCGAGCGTATTGCCGTACATTTGTTCGACTTGGCCGGTAATGTAATCCATGTCGCCCACAGTCGGATTGAATGTGAATGCGACTGGATTATCGTTAACCATCACTTTGGTGATACTGCTATACCATGCTGGTAGAACAATTGTTTGACCATCTTCACACACGATAGCTGGGTTGACTTCGGTAGCTTGGGATACCATTGCGCCACATAAAAGTTTCTGCAATGCGGGGAGTATAGTCGGCAACCATTTGCGAGCATTCTCGCCACCAATGTTTTCAATTGGGATAAAAGACATTTTTCCTCCAAATATGCGAAAAGGGGCACCCCACATTGGGATACCCCTACTATTCTACCGGTTACGCATTGGACTTGATGGCGTCAAGAATCGCGTTCACGGTGGTGATAACGTCCGCCAGTCCCGCGTCACTCTGCAACTTGGTAAGCTTACGAAGATTTGCCAACGCGTTTCCGGTATCATCCAGTTGGGCACTGAAGTTAATGTTCTTCCCGGAGTTATCTACGAAACTTACTTGTGTGGCATGCTGAGACTTGGGCACGTCACCGTCCGCGAGATGTACGTAAATATTAGTCATACCTAATCCTTAAAACGATGGGGGGTAGAGTCGTACCCCTACCCCCCGTCACTTATTGTCAGGCGCCAGCCTTCGGAGTCAGGACACCGGCACTCTTGACCTTCATCAGAGCGCCACCAGCGAAGATTTCACTCAGGTATTCCTGCTCATTGGTCTTCAGAGCGAAATTGGTGAAAGCGCTGATAGACGTGTCACCAACCACGCCGTAGGCTTCCGGCACGATAATCACTGCGCGGGTCTTAGCGTCATCGGTCTCAGTCCACCAATCAGGCGTGATAACCTTATCTACGCCAAGGTAGGCGGCGAGATTATCATTCCCGTAGCCGACGAGCGGACGGCCAATGCCATCGGCCGCGGTGATAATATCCACCTTGGTGTCAGGACTGAGCACAAGCACCTTGGTACCGGTTGCCGTAATCTTGGATGCAAGACCGACCACATCGAGCACGAGATTAGCACGAGTACCCTCGGCCGCACTCAGAACGAAATTCTTGCCCGCGAACTCGCTGGAAGTGTCCTTAGCATCGGTCTGCACGGAGCGGAAGAAATCAAGGTCAGTATAGCCGCCAAGAATAATCTGACGGTCGATAGCGTGCAGAATATAGTTCGGCATTTCAGCTAGCAGGTACTTCACGAGTGCGCCCGGCTTATCGGTACGACGAATATCACCCTTGTTAAGCACTGCATACTTGACCACGAAATCGGCAGCAAGCTTACGTTCCACAAGATTAAACTTCTGCGTCTTCTTCGAGGTGCCATAGTCTGCCACCTTGTAGCCGTGGGCGCGAGTGTCATCGGTCAAGCCTGCCAGCTGAGCGCCAACGGTGAAGCTGTCAACGTCAAGCTTGCGATACAGCGGCCACAGCTCAGAAGCCTTGTTGAGTGCGTCTTCAATCTCGGTAATAACCGAAGTCGGGACAAGCTTGCCAACACTAGCTTCATCGATGGAAGAGTTGTCGGAATAGGCGTGACGTGCCAGTTCCTCACGCCAAGCATTCTTAAAGCCCTCCATGCCCTGATTATCGGTACGCCACAATGCTTGCTCGTACGCCTTGGTAGCGTCCTCACTCTTCAGCCAGTCCTTCAGCGGGTCACTGGCCTTGGCGAGAGACTGACGAGCACCGCCCGCACTGTTGATGATGATGTTGGTTCGACCATTAGCCACGGTGTCACCCTCCTTACTGTTTTCTGCCTCGTTGGACTGTACCGGTTCTTCCGGTTCGGTGTTGTCACCGTTCTTTTCGGTCAGCCCATTGATAGCGTCCGTGATTTGGTCAATCAAGGTTTGTGCTTCATCCTTGGTGAGATTGTTCTTGAGTTCCATTATTTTTCCTTCGATATCGTTTAGACTACGGAAAACCGCCTTGCTATCGGCACCACGGTAGACCACGCTAATCTCAACGAGTTCGGCGTTATGGATTACACCGTTTTCGTCGGGGTCAGAATCGAAGTCGATTGTGATACTGAAAGAGTTGGTTAGCATTCCTTCACTTGCCAGCTGTTGCACGTTCCGGCCTTGCTCATTGTCGCTTAGTCGAGCCTGAGCCATTAACCCGGTATCATCAAACCACAGTTTCTCGATGATACCGACTTGCGCCGTGATGCTCGGCATATGGTCAAGCAGGAGCGGCAAAGTCAGTCGGTCGGAGTCGGCTAGGTCGGTCACGAGCTTGAGTTGACCATCATTCACGGGGACTTGCAGTGTTGCAAGGTCTACCGTGAAGCCATTGGTCATGCGCGTGCCAGAGTTGGCAAGGAACGTCAACGTGTGTCCGTCACTGCTGACATTGTTCGCGTCGCATGTGAGTGTCTGTTGCATTCCTATTCCCTTACGTTTTGAGCGTCCTTACGGGGCTTTATTGCTCTACACTGATTCTAACACTCTTATTGAGAATGCTTCTCACTAAGCATGGTGATGTGATAAAGCAGATAGGCACGGCAGTTAGGACACTTGAGCATGAGGCGGATACTATGCTCCGTCTCGCCTAGGAACCTTCCGCACTTCTTGCACTTGATTTCCATTAGGCCACCTCGTAAGTCTGCGTGCAACGACAGCGCGGGTGAGCCGCCGCAGTAACCATCGAAACATAGTCATTGGTGAAGGTTTCACCGTCAATGTCAATGGAATCGCCCTCGTCCATGAAGCTTTCCGCAAGCCCCACAACTTTGCCGTTCATATGCTCGCAGAATGGGCACGGCTTCTGCTCGCTACCGGCATCCAAACCGCTAGTGTGCCAGACCTTTTTCAAGGTCACGCCGGTTTTACTGCTGAGATTCTGCGCGCTGTAGAGATTGCCCAAGCGTTCAGCATTCCTCAACTCGTTCCCGGCCAGCAATTCGGCTCGGTCATCGTCAAGCAATCCGTACAATTCATGTACAAGTTCCTTGTAATCCAGTTTATCCTTGATACCTTGCGAGATAATCTTGGCAATACTCTTATTCGCGGTACCGGTGACAGCGGTCACTGTCTTGGTCAGTTGCTTGCGGTACGCCTTTTCAAACGTATCCGGCAGGGTCTCCCAGCCGACAAGTTGGGCAATCTGCGAGGGCGTCCAAGCGTCAAGAATCTTGGCAATGTCTGGATTAGTTTTGGCTAGTTCCTGCATTGCTTGAATAATCGTCTTGCCTGTGGAGTTGGCGTATGCGACTATTTGCGGCTCGTAGACCGAGAAAAGACCATCAACGAGTTCGGCTTGAATTTCCACACTATCCACGTCAGTCTTAGCAAAACTATGCGCCGCTAGATTAAGGTCAATCAAGTCACGGTAGAACTTGCGGACTAGCTTAGATGCCTTACTTACGGTTGATTCTTCAACGTCCGGTTTTACCGGTTCCGTCTTAACGTCATCATCTTTCGAGGCCTGAATCTGTGGCACAATCTGCGGGGCTTCCGGCTTCACGAAAAGAGACGGTGTAGCCGGTTCCAGTTCCAACGCACTATATTCTTCGGGCAAACGCAATGCCTTCACAGCAGTTTCAACGCTCGCCCCCGCATTGATAAGCTTGATAAGCGTATCGACCTGCACTGCCTGAGTGTCGGCCTGCACCTTGCGCACATCAGTCTGTGCCGGAATATCGAGGGTGAAATTTATGCCGTATCCAAGCCCACCCGTGATTCGGTCAAGCTCGAACTGAAATTTGTCCCACACCGTCATGCAGAGCGGTTTCAAGGTATTTTCGATAAAGGCTCGTTCGGCCTGCTCGGCATTGGCATAGGTCTGTCCATTATCGATACCGCGCACAATATCCGGCACTGCGAGGGCGCTTGCAAGCCGAGTGTTTACCACGTCGTTAAGACTGGACAAGTCGAGCGAATTATTGGCCTGTTGGAAAGGTACCCACACCAATTTACCGGTATCTGACGGTTTACCGCTCAGGGGGTCTACCGGAATCATGTTATAGACCACGCCGTTATTGTGTCCGGCGCCTTGGAACGCCTGTTCAAGCTGATTTTTTGTGCGTGTGAAATCGTCAGCGGTAGCGGACACAATGCCCATCATGCCAGCTGGGACAGCGCCGTTGGCGAAGAAGCCACGCTCGTAATCCGCTATCATGTCATCGACGTTTGCCCACTTGCGGATGGTCTGCGCGGGACTGATGCCACGCGACGGGTCAAGCGGATGTGTGGAATAGCTGAGTGCAATAGTCTCATTACGAGTAAAAGTACGAGTTTCCAAACGTCCGTTAATGGTCATGGTGACGCGATGCGTCCAAGTCGTGTGACTGCTATCCCACTGTCTGCTATCTTGTGGGAGGAACGTATAGCCCGCGATATTGTCCGGCGTAATCTCGCCGCCCGGTTGAATGTAGCCTCCTTGATTCGTCCACACCAGAATGTCAAGATGCGACTGGGTGAGAATACTATTGGCGATGAATTTCAGGAATTCAAGGCACGAGAATTGGTCATTAGGCGCGTACAATGCTTTGAGCGCGGGAGGTGCCGGGTTGATACGCTCGCCTTGAGCGTCAACAGCGTAGGGGATGATAGTAGCGAAACGTCCCGCAATCGCGTTGGAATATGGGAAAATCTGCGCGTACGCATCATAAGGTGGAATTACCTGCGTTCCACTGCCGCTAACCCTAGTCCATCCTTCAGTCAATGCTGGGGACGTTGGACGGGTAAAGAAACTTCTGATTTTATATCCGAGTTTAGACAATGTTACCGTCTTTCAATAGGCTTATTGATAACGGTTCCCATTATACTAGGAAGCCCCCGCAATCACTGCGAGGGCTTATCCCAGTCAACCAACCACTGGTAAAGAAAAAGGACAAAGCTTTACCGGCTCTATCTATAATACTTCAACATCCCAACTTGTCAACTTAACCGGCGTGTACACGCTCAATAAAACCGCGTCCGCAAGGTCAGGTGAGCCAACATTATTTGCCGCCTTGTAATCCGCTTTCGCTTGCACTTGGCGTTGATTCTTCGTCGTGAGTTTCCATTCACGCGTGCTTAATTCTTCGAACAAGTCGTTTTTATCAGGCAGTGAATGAATGAAATGTATGTCACCGGCTACTAGTTTCTCAGCGAAAGTAAACCACATTTCGCTATTGATGTTGGGATATTTCGTGTTGTCTTTAGCTCGTGACGCGGAATTAATCGGCTGAATGGGTAATCCGTCAGCAATAAGCATGTCGGTTAGACCACCGCCAACACCACAGTCATCAATATTAATGGCGACTGGATTGTATCGGTCTGCCAGTTGTCTAATGGTCTGCGCCGAGTCCGTTAAACGCGTGTGGTTCCAACTGACTAAATCGATAATAGTGCCGCCCCTATTGACTGCTACGGCTGTCCTGTCGGCTCCAAGTCGTGCAACGTCAACACCAAAGGTTATGCCACCGTCAGGCATGATGGTAGTTTCTGCGGACTGCAATTGTTGCCACGACATGATGCGGTTAAGCACGTTATCGGTCGGCTTGCCCTCCCAGATGTGCGCGAAGTCGGGAGACCCTTTAGCCTCCTGCACTTGTTGCAACACTTCCCGCGGCAGTAGTCCAGCCTTGAGCGCAGTACGATAGGTGACGTGCCTGTGGATGGTTCGCGCTTTCACCTGCTCGTTAGCATTCCATACGAACCGCTCCATAACCTCGTCTTTCGGTGTCAGAGGATTCATGGCAAAAATGACTGTACTGTTTTCCTTGCGGATAGTCGGCAGAAGAATATCCAGTGAATGCTTGGAAATAAATTGCGCTTCATCGATAAAACAAACGTCAATACCCTCCAAACCTTTGACAGTGGTTTCGGGGTCATTATGCAAGCCCTTGAAAACGAAACTAGTCCCATTTTCGTGCTCTATCGAGTCTTTCGTGATAGTGTATCCGCCAAGGTCTAACATGCGTATAGAGTCCTCAAGACTCTTCTTCACTGATTCATTAATCGAGTTTTGGAACTCACGAGCGCACAAGACTCGAATAGACTTGACAGCTCCACGCAACACTAACGACTGACATATGGTCGTGGTTTTGCCTGAACTACGGCCACCCTCGAAAACGAAATAGCGGGCGGGCGGTGTAAGTGAGTGAGTCCACCAGAAAAGACTAGAATAATCATCAGGAATCTTCATACAACGTATTCTAGTAATTGGCATGGAAACGCCCCTCTAATCGCGCGACTAGAGGGGCTGTAATTTTACTTTACATGCCATGAGATTATCACACGCATAAGTTGCAATCTCATGCCAGCCAGTGCTTCAGACTGGGAGCATTTCGGCGCATTCCATTATCTCTCATGCCAATAATGTTCATAGGCGCTCGGCTCGGGGGCTGACGGGACTCGAACCCGCGACATACAGACGTGACATTTAGCCATGTTGCGACACGACCAATAACCGCGTCCCGTTCTATCCACTGAACTACAGCCCAAGCAACGACATAATATGCGTATGCTCATATTATGTCTCGCTCTCCCGTCTGGACTCGAACCAAAACAAGCAGTTCCAAAGACTGCCGTGCTACCCATTACACCACGGGAAAATTGGTTAGCTTGGACTTTAGCGGGCTACCGCCGCAATCCTATCGACCGCCAACCGTTGACCGGAGAGCACATGTTACCTCACTATCGACCATGCTCGCTAGCCGCCCTTTTATATTTCGTCTGAGTCACTGCAAGAGTAGTGTACTCAACCGCCTAACGCTTATCCTAGGCTCACGTTAGGATTGCGGAACGTGAGGGATTCGAACCCCCGAACCGTTGCCAGTTAGCACCTTAGCAGGGTGCCCGCTTAAACCACTCGCGCAACGTTCCAGCCCCGTCTAACGCAAAATGAAAGGGAATGCTAGACGGGAATTAAATTATATATATAGATAGATGGCTCAATTTCTTTTCTTGCCAAGAAATAATATACCACATCAGACAGGCAAACACGCCGAAGGTATAATCTTCGGTGCGTAATGATTTTGAGCACAATTATGGTGGAACCGGGGTCGTGGAATATCGGCACTATAATCACATAATACGCTAACCTTAACCGCCGCAGGATTAGCAATAACACTGTAAAAACTTTTGACATACGTACCACTATCAACGTAAATATCAGTCATCCCGCCGCAAGCTGACTGCGTTTGCGTTTGAACAAGCATGGAATTTAAATAAGTCATACATAATGCGCCGGTTTGCTGGTTCGTCGTGTAACCGTTAACGTCTTCGTTGATAGTACCCTTAAACTCCCATATTCTATCTGTCTTGCAGAAAATACCGTTCATCGCCTTACGTTTAAACGGATTCCTAATCTGCCCACCCACAAGGTCACCACCTTGAGCGAAAGCAACACAGGTTAAAAGCTGTATATCATCCAACGCTTCGTAATAAGTCTCAAAGACTCTGTCAAGGTCGGAATATTCTCTCACTTTAAGTTTTCCGTTGGACGGGGAACGATATTGAAAACTCGTATAATCGTCATCGAGCTGAAGAAAATAATCAATTCCTAAATCACGCGCTAATTCGTAGGAATATTGACGAGGGTAGAGGATGCCGGTACGCGGAGTGAAATTGTCCATACTATCGGTATATTCGGCTACCTTTCCACGGTTGAATATTTTAACGTTTTGTTCGCCGTATTCATGAATATAGTCGGATATTGTTGGGTCAGTATCGTCTAAAAGAAAATACGTTTTACCGGTATAGTGTTGTCGTTTAAGTGTCTTAAATGTTTTTTGATTAAACGGACGTTTACGAGTGAGAATAAAAACAGCACTATTCCTCATTGGTTAACGCTTCCTCTGCTAACGCTTGTAGAGTCTTGGTCATTTTAATAAACCCATTTTCAATAGCATTATCGTAATCGACGATAACGAGGGCTAGTTTTTCGAAAATCTTCCGTTCGTTTTGTGGTAGGTGTGAATAATATTCAGCTATTTGGTCGTAGTTAAAGACTGTGAACCGGTAAGCCGCGTGCGTTAAGAATTTTCGCAACTTAGTATCTTTAATGTTAGCTTTAATATACGTTAAAAGTTCATCGGTCTTAGAATGGTCATATAGCGCGGAGAGAGCGGGTGGGGTATCGGATTGTGGTGTATACACCGGCGTATCGATTTTAGCAGTATAAACGTTATCCGGCGTATCATCGTTAATCCGTAAATCGAATTGGCCCATATCAAGCGAGGGTAAATCGGTTTTAATCTGGGCTAATTCGCTGTTAAGCATATCTATATCGAACCCGGAATTAAGTGTCAGCTGATTATGGACAAGCGTATAGGCGCGACGTTGAGCGTCAGACAAATCATCCAGACAAATAACTGGACACGTCTTACGCTTAAGCTTCTGCAAGGCCAACACTCGGCCATGCCCTTCCACAATGATAGGCACACCGTCCGCGTCATGCCACACGGCCACTGGGTCATTCATACCAAACTCTTCAATACTGGCCGCTATCTGCGTCACCTGCTCGGCTGGATGCTGTTTAGCATTCATGGCATACGGCACGAGGTCAGCAACCTTCATTTCGATAATTTGCAGACTCATTTTCTACTCTCCTTATCACGCCAAATCATGTATAGCCGGAGTATATACGCTTTCTCTACTCTCGGATATGCTTTCATCAATCCAGACCGCACACCGTTGATATTACGTCTCACCATGCGGATAGTCTTCGAGCCACGCGTACGTCGCCAATTATCCCAAATGAATCGGCCAAAACGAACAGTGGCATAACTCATGTCTTCCGCTGGATGCTGGACGAATTCAAGCCATTCGCGCACAGTCCAAAAATCATTCTTCATCTTCATCACCCTTGACGAACTCAATATTAATGGTTGGTGGAACATAGCCGTTAACTGTCTGTTCAACCGGTTGCAACGCTTTGCCGTCAACGCGGTCAACAGTGTCAACTAGCTTCTTCCAACCTTCTCGCTTCTGCATGTCCAACACGGTTTGCAATGCGGCACGTTGGAATTGTGTAAGCTCGCCGCCCTTTGCTTGCAGGATGACCTCTTGCAGTTCAATGTCAGTCATGCGACCGTATTTATTGACGTTGTACGTGTAGCTGTCTTCTTTCCTCCACCTGCCACTACACGCGTTCTCCGGATGGTCACCGAAACCACCCTTGCCTGTCGGATTGTTAACCGTCCCTTTTTTAGCACCCATCTTCGAAGTCCTCCAATTCCAATTGCACACTATGCGGCTTACGGCATTCCGCAATCATGGTTTTTATTTCAGGGTCATTCAAGTCAATCGGCGTTGAATTATGCGGGATACTCAACGCTTCCAGCTGTTTCCATGTCAAACTCATAAGCCCAGCGCCTTTAGAATGAGTCTGAACAGCATGATACAAGCAAGCATCATCACCAACGCAAAATCAACCAACACTAACACTGCCGCGATACTACCAATGATATGGCCGATGTTCTGTTTAAGCTTCTTCATGGGCAAGTCCTTCCACTGTGATATGCGCGCCAATATGAGGCCCGGACGCGTAGATTTTAGCTGCGCCTAGGTCAATCACCTGACTATCATCCGCCCACACTCCCGCATCGGTCAAGGCGTCCAACACGGCACGGCACAGTTTGTCAATGTCTGGCGGAACGGTAGGCATATGACGTTTCACGGTTTTAGGACGCGACATGAAAAACGTGATACGCACCGACACGGGAACATCCTTGGCAAACTGGGTGAACTGTTCCCGATTCATTGCAATACGCGCATTATCAGCCACGAGGTTACGCCACGGCTTCTCACGCTTACTCATGGGGATGGCGTGCCCCCGCACGAACCGGTAACTACCTTTAGGTGCGGGAGTCATGCCATACGCGTTAAACGTTAGCGTTTTGGTTTTCAAAATGCTGTCTCACCCCAAGCGTCACTATTCCCAAAGTCGTCGAAATTGGACGTGTTAGTCGGCGTCTGCTGTTGCTGAGTCTTCGGCGGACGGGGTGGATACACGGTAAGCTTTGGGAATCGAGCATCGAAATACACGCGCGGCTGTCCGTTCTGGTCAGTCCCGCAAGAGTAGTTGAAAGCGGTCTCCAAACGTACCTCACTGCCCTTGTGTAACACTTTTTGCAAGGCTTGAGCACGGTTAACGTCCCACTCGGTACAGCGGATAAAAATCTGGCAATCATCAACATATTGACCTGTCTGCTTATCCTTATGCGAACCGTTGCCCGCCACGGTGAACTGAAGAATCTGCTTACCTGTCTTCGTGACCTTCATTTCAGGCTCACCGGTGAGTCGGCCATGTTCAATCAGTAGAATAGGGTCATTCATTTGTTTTGCTCCAATCTTTTCGAACGCTTATATTCGCGTATCTGCGCTAAACGCTCCTCGTATTTTCGTGGGTATTCTTTTTTGATTCTCGCGTATTGTTCGCGGTCATGCTGTAAACGTTCCTCACGGTGCGCTTGATAGAATCGGCGTTTACGTGCCCGTTCCAGCTCACGTTGTTGAGCGGTTAGTGGACGTTTCCGTTTAGGTTTTCGGAATGCCTCTATTTGCTCTTGCAGTGGGGTAAGGTCGTAGTCCTGCATCTGGGTGATGTGCGCTTTCAACGCGCATTCTATTTCACCTTCAGCGGTTAACCTACTCACTTACGCCGCCTTAAATACAGCTCGGTCTTTAGCCTCTATGGCTTCGACCGGGATACGGTAGTCCCTTTTAACCTTGATTGCTGGAATTTCACCGTCTTTGATAAGGCTGCGGACGGTTTGCGTTGTTACTGCGTAGTGTTCGGCGACTTGTCGCACTGTGTAATATTTCGTCATATCTCATAGCATACACGACATTTCGACAAATTGCAACCGTATCGCAAAAGTACGGAAAATATCGCGCACATGTCTACCCTGCACCACATGCAGTACTACCCTGCACCACATGCAGTACTACCCTGCAC
>ENA-UONW01001316-UONW01001316.1-human-gut-metagenome-genome-assembly--contig:-CS52-NODE-1316-length-30893-cov-8.608211_pt1 | contig 30893 bp, 36 predicted proteins | sample MGYA00242463_ERZ724010 | MGnify/ENA metagenome assembly ERZ724010 | reverse complement strand
TTATAACATCAAAAATAATGTGACCAACTACGACCAGGTGAAAAAGTACGATTATCGGAATCGACAGAAGGCTATAAAAGAGGTCAAAAGAGATATTCAAAACGTGCTAAAATCTTAATATTTTTTAGCAGATTAATTTGTAAGCAAAAATAAGAAGCCCCATTCAATTTTACTTAAACCAGCAGCAAAAATGAGTAATCATACTAAGAGAAATCAGATATGCGGATTGCTGTTTATTCCGCTGGCTGAAGCCGAGATTTTCAATCTTCCTGGAAGTGACTCAATAAGGGTTAGCGGAACCATGACAGAAATTTCCATTTCCTCCGGTGAATTTACCGAAGAGCAGACTGATGGTTCCCCCACAAAACAGACCTTATCTGCGAATGTTACAGATACAGGAAAGGATACGAGTTCCAATTTACGTCAATTATTCAGCCAAGAGGGTATCTTAGTCCTCCAGCTGACTTCAGGAGATACGAAGGTTGTCGGTACAGATGAATTTCCTGTTCTTGTTACCTTGACACTCTCCGGTTCTCCAGCTGCTTACCAACTTACTTTTGACCGCGAAAGCCCTGAACCTGCCAAATTTTTGCAGTCCTTTTGACAAGAGAATGCCATTGTAATTTTGTATCGGTTTTCAATAGGTACTTTTACAATGGCATTTTCATCTTTATATAGCGCGGTTTGTCGGGGCAAATGGTTCCTCCGCTTCCAGGACGTTGACGCCAACATCCCGTTGGTCGAAAAACTGCTGGAGCGGAGCATGTCCGCCGAAGACAGCAGTACATTATCCGATCGCAAACCGCTTGCCTATACTTATTATCACAAGGGGGCGAAGTCTAAGAGCGGAAACCGTTTTGCTGATGCTCCCAAAGGAAGCTCCGCCATCATACCCGTACATGGTACCTTACTTAAATACGGTACCATGTGCAGTTATGGCACCACGGAGTATGCGGATATGGTGCGCGAAGCTGTCGATTCCAACAATATCTCATCAGTCATTCTTGACATCGACTCAGGTGGCGGTAGCGTGGATGCAATCGCACCGATGCTTGATACTATCAGTTATGCCCGTACATCCGGCAAGTCTGTGGTGGCATATTGTGACCTGTGCGCTTCAGCAGCCTACTATATAGCATGCTATTGCGACGAAATCATTGCATCCAACGAAGTTTCTTCTGAGTTCGGCAGCATCGGCGTGATGATGAGTTTCATGGATTATGCCAAGTATTATGAAAATGCTGGTGTCAAACTGCATACGGTTTACAGCAACTTGTCTGACTACAAGAACCTTCCTTTCGAAATGGCGAAGAAGGGCGAGTACGACAAAATACGGGATGAAGAGCTGGACCCATTGGCCAAGGACTTCCAGGAAGCCGTCAAGGCACATCGGACCAACCTGCAGGTTGACACCGAGGGCATCCTTCGTGGGCGTATGTTCTACGCCCGCCGTGCTGTCGAGGTCGGGCTGGCTGATTCCGTGGGTTCACTGGCCTTTGCGGTACAACGAGCCGAACAAATCAATAAGCAAGCGATAGTTAACGAATATATTCACTCTAAATCGTAAAGTTATGTTTAGCAAAGTGTTAGGTGTGGTACTTTCGTTTCTGGGAATTTCCGCTTTCGCCAAAGACGAAAATGGAAAATCCATTCTGCTCGACGTTCAGCGCGAGCAGTTGAAACAAAAGTATGGTGAGCTGTTCTTGCAGAGCTTTGAGAAAGATTTGCAGGAATTTGAGAAAGACGGTGCATCCGCCGAGTCAGCGGTTACACCGGAAGTGGTGGCTTCGCTCGAATCCGAGCGTGACGAATACGCAAGGCTGTTGGCCGAATCTCGGGCAAGATTGAAGAAGCTGGAAGAAGAGAAGGTTCAGTTTGAAGCTGCAATCAAGGAGAAGGATGCTCAAATCGAAAAGATGGGTAAAACAGAAGAACCTGCCGACGGCCAGGCCGTACAGGCACAAAACAGGAGAAACATGCCTAAGTTCAAACCGGACATGTCGCTGATGCACAACCAGTATCTGGAAGCTGCTTTCAAAGGAGCCGCTTACAGTGGTAATGACACCATAGACACTGCCGAATTGCAGAAAGAGTTCGGCAAGTATGTGTCTTCCGAGCGGTTGCAAATCCTTCAGGACTTGCTGGGAAAAACTGAATCAATTCAGTACATGTCTACGATCGTCACCGATAAGACAGAGGTTCGTGCTGTTCAATCGGCTATCGACTCCGTGCTTCAGGCGTTCGTTCCGAAGTGGACTCCGAAGGGGAAGAGCGAGTTTACCCCGCTTGTAATCAAGAACTACAAGTGCAAGATTAACGTATCCATCACTCCGTCCGACATCATGGAGGACATCTTGGGCTATCTCTACGATGAGAACCTCGACCCCAAAGATATGCCGGTAGTGAAGTACATCATCTACCAGCTTATCATCCCGAAGTTGGACGAAGAACGTGAGATTGCCTTGGCCGTCGGTGAGTACAAAGAAAATAACGCATCAAACGATGGCGATCCTGCAGGTGAAGCCAACGAAACGATGGACGGCTATGTGACGCAGCTGAAGGCACTCAAGAAGGCCAGCAACGACAAAGTGACCTGGTTGCTCGATGGTGAGAAACTGACCGATGAGAAAATTCTTGAACAAATCGACAAGGCGGTTGATCAGGTGAAGCCTTTGTACAAGAAGAAAACGATGTTCATACATGCCGATCCGGACATTGTAACCCGTTACAGCAAGGCATACCGCGAAAAGTACCCGTGGCTGAAGAATGAAGACGGTGAGAAGGTCAAAGTGGACTTCTCGAAGTTCACTTTTGCTCCCCTGGAAGGCATGCGCGGTACCGGTGTATTCTTCATCACACCGAAGGAGAACTTCAAGCATCTGCAGAGCAAGAACCCGCAGAACACCAAGATCCGCATGGAGACCTATCACTACGACGTGCATGTCATGGCCGAGTGGTGGGAAGGCGTCGGCTTCTGGCTTGCCGAAGCCATCTTTGCTTACATTCCTCCCACGGACGAAGAAACTGAATCAAGCCAGGGAGGTGGTGTTTAATCGTAACGAATAGGAGATTGAATTATGGCTGAAGCATATAGCATGATATCAGTGCCCCGCAAAAATAACAATGCGGGGCGCGCATCCGGCAAAAAGTCCTACATCATCATCTTCCGTTGGGATGATGTCAAGACTTTTACCAAGGATGAAAAAGGTGTGAAGGTGACCGCCTTCGAGTTCCAGGCTGACAAAAAGCCAGTGGCCGTTTATGCGACGGACAGTACCATCAACATCTACCATACGGCAGAAGGTGATGATGACGCCCGTGGCTTCATTCATCACGTGGATTTCGACCATCCGGGTTCTGAAGTCGAATGGGATGAATTTGTCAACAACAACGTGAACGAGAATCTGGGTGCCATCGTGATGAATTGCAAGGGTGACGACTGCAAGATTGCCGGTACTCCCTGCACGCCGCTCAAAATGTCCACCGCCGAAGGTCAGGACAACAACGAGGCCAACAAGACTACCATCAACCTGGTCAGCTCGTTGCGAGGTGACACCCTTGGCCGTATTGCCAAGTCACTGATACCAGTGACTGACAACGAAGAAATCAATGCCATCCTTGGATTGCCTTCTGCGGCAGAATCCAGTCAGGGTGGCGGAGTCTGAATCTTTTAGTGGTTTGATAGATATCCGATCGGAGGGGCGCAGCCGCAAGGTTGCGCCTTTTTTGTCCTTTTCCGGCTTGCAATTGCAAATTACCTTTGCCGTGTAACAATAAACAAATCGTATGAAAGAAGAAAAACAAGAAAGTCGTGTCGCCACAGAAGAGCTGGCCGGCCAAATCGTAGAGAGTACCGCTGAAGCTGCACCGGTGATACCAATGACGGTGAATCACACATCAGTCGTCATTCCCTATTGCAAGGAATTTGCACAGGGCAAGGAGTTGCTTTATGCCCTGCGTTCCTGGGATAAAAACTGCTGTTTCCCTGCCGACTTCGTTGTGATCGGCGACAAGGAAGACTGGTTTTCCGACGAAATTCACTTCATCGAATGCCCGCGTGTGTCTGACAATCCGTCGGTGGATACCTATCACAAACTGAAGGTTGCATTGGAGAGCGACTTGGTGACCGATGACTTCATTTGGACAAACGACGACATCTATGTGCTGCAGCCCATAGACCTTTCGCACATCCAGCTCCCCAAAGTTCTCGGTCCATTGGATACGTCCAAATACAAGGGATTTTACCGGGAAAACATGCAGCGTACCATCGACTGCCTGAAACAACTGGGGGCTGCCTGCCAGAACTACGGCACGCACACGCCGGTCATGTTCAATAAGGCGTCATGGTTGGGTCTGATTGCGAAGTTGGACGAACAGATAACGCAGGGCATGTTATACACATCCATCTACTTCAACCTGCAACAGCCACAGGTGACGGCTGTCACGCTGGACTGGAGAAAAGACCCTTTCCTGCTGCCTGTGGTCTCTCAGAACCCAAGCACCGAGGTCGTGAAGTCGCTTCTTCCGAAGATGTTCCTGAACAATGCCCGTTCCGGCTACTCGCCGTGGCTGGAGTCATTCCTGGATAAGGAGTTTCCGGCAAAATGTCTGTTCGAGCTGTGAAGAACTTCCTCCGTGTCGTCATTCAATGAAGAAGACACGGGGGGATCGTCCTTCCGCGAAGAGTTCCCCTTCCTGAATGAACCGGACTGCCCCATGGAGCTGGAGGCACTTGCCTCCCGCAAGTTCAACCGCTATCATGCTTATGTGCGGTTACATCACGAGCTGAAGGACTGCACTTCCTTGGAGCAGTGTGCCGATGTGAGTCGCCAACTTATAGAAAACTACCTGGACAACCGAATGATCTGGGAGGAATTGAACTGGTACAAACAGCATCACACCCTGCTTGGCAAACATCCGGCCTTTGCCGAGTTCAACCGCCGCAAGGAGCTGCTGACGTTACCCATTAAAGAACTGCTGCAGCGCAAGCGGCAGGTGGAGATGAACATCTGGCGGGTGAAGTCGGAGATGAAGAAGGGCGACAAACCTCACCTCGACGCTACACGCCGGGAGAGGCTGGCTGGGTATGAACGTGAACTGGAGGATATCAACCGACTGCTGGAATGAGCTACTATTTTTCACTCGATGATCTTCGCCGGGAGATGGCCGACTCGCACCTGTATTCGCGCAGGTTCGAAGAGATGCTGACCTTCAAACTGAACAACCTGAAGGAACTCTGTGGCAGACTGCCAGGGCCCCGTGAAGCCTTCTTCATCGAAACGAAGAAGAGCTTCACGGCTTTCACGTTCATTGTGTATCTCATCAAGCATGCCGGACGTGTCCGCCATCTCTACATTGCCACCTATTCAACCAACGAACGCATTCTGAATGCCTTGCTTCGTTGGCGCGAAAGAGGTTTGATAGACAGCATCCATCTGCATGTATCCGAAACGCTCCAGTTCCGTATGCCGAAAATCTTCGCCCGGTTGGTCGAGCTCCATCACGCCGGTGTACTCACGCTGTCGTATTCTTGGAGCCATAAGAAGATAACCTGCCTCGACACCGAAGCGGGCTTCTTCGTGGTCGAAGGTTCCGGCAACTATGGGGAGAATGCGATGGAAGAGCAATATGTTTTCTTACAAGACCGTAACGTATATGAGTTTCACAGCAGACGAATTGGTTAAATGGCGGGATGCTCCTGCCTGGTTCGACCGTATAGACATCGACGAATACGAGAGACTGGCCGGAATCGGCTACCGGCCCGAACAGATAGCCATGTACTACAACATACCGGAGGCAGACTTTCTGTGGTACTTCAACCTGGTAGGCAGCCCGCTGAAGTACCACTACGACCGTGGCCAGCTCCTGCAGTCAGCCAAAGAGGGCCTGTCCATGTCGGCTGCAGCGCAGACAGGCGAGAATGTCACCCAGGCGCAGCGTTTCGACAAGTTCCGCAAGGCTGCAGGTTACAAGAACTCGATTAACAAGATTTTTTTTGATGATATCGGATAATGGGAATGTTTGACAAATCGCACTTCGAAGTGCTTCAGGATTACATCGCTTCAGGCTGTACGATGGAGCTGACGGACGAAGAGCTGAACTACTACAATGCGCTGTATGCCTTGGTGGGCATCAACCGGAAGTATGGCAAGGACAATGCCATCGCCTTCCTCATGCACGAACCGTTCAACATGGACCGAATGCGTGCCCATCGCATGTACACCGAGGCTTTGAATCTGTTCTTCCTCAACGACGCCGTGGAGAACGACGCCCACCGCAACATCATCTTCGACAATCTTCAGAAGGCCGCACTGGCTGTCCTTCAGAATGCCACGTGCGCAAAGGATATGGAAGTCTATGGTAACCTGCTCACACAGGCTGCCAAGATTAAGCAGCTGGACAAGCCCGACCCGGTCAAGCCGAAGGAGATTACCGAGAAGCCCATCAAGGTGTATGACCTTGACCCGTCTGCGGTAGGATTACCCAGTGTCAGCCGCCACGTACTGGCCCGGCAGATTGACTCCATGGACCTTCCCGAACGGGAGAAAGAACGATTGCGCCGCGATGCTAATATTATTGATGTCGATATAGAAGAGATGCTCGATGACACGGAAGAAAAAACTAAAGACTACGAATGACGTCGAGGTGCGCTACTCCAACTGGATGGCGCAGCTCATTACCCTCATGATGCCATGGTCGCTCTACTGGGTGGCCGGTCGTGCCAGCGCCAAGACGGTGCAGGTGCTCTCCGAGCGTGTGCAGGAAGTGGTTCACGACTGCCCGGGCGCTCCCTTTGCGTGGGTGGCCGACACGTACAGCGACCTGCGCAAGAACATCATCCCGTCGCTCATCGACGGCCTTTCCATGCTGGGCTGGCAGATGGGCGTACATTATGTCATTGACCAGGAACCGCCGCAAGCTTGGCGCGACCGCATGTACAACGTCAATACCAAGTGGACGGACACCATGACTTTCTTCACCGGCTTCAATTTCACCTTCATTTCGCTGGACAGGGCTTCCATCGGCGCCGGTCGCTCGTATGTGGGTGTATTCGGCGACGAGGTGAAATACTTTCCGGAGGAGAAATTCACCAACCTCCTGAAGGCTGTCCGCGGCTTTCGTGTGAAATATGGCAATAGCGTTTGGTACCGAAGCCGCACGCTCACCACCGACATGCCGAACCCTAATCACCTGGGCGAATACGACTGGATCTTGAAGCTCGCCAAGCAGAACGACAAAAAACGCATCCTGCTGCTCATGCAGGTCAGTTTCGTTTACAACGATACCCGCCGCGAATACGTCGCCCGACTGCAGCAGTACGAAGAACTGGCCGAACAGGCCCGCACGGACGCATCCCTGCGCACTAGGCTTCCCGAAGCGCACCGTACCATGGAACTGGCCAAGCGCACCATGGAGCGGTGGGAGAAACGATGGATTGCAGCCCGCCGGGGCGTATCGTTCTTCTTCATATCCTCAAGCTACGTCAATGCCGACGTCCTGGGCGAAGACTGGTTTGCGGGCGAACTCGACGAAGGTCTCGAGGGGCTTGCCTGCAACGTGCTTTCCATCATCCCCAAGCTCGAGGCTACCGAAATGTTTTACTGTAACCTCACCCTGAAGAACTTCTACGCCGACGGCTTCCTCAACGAAGTTATCGAACGACACCCCATCGGGTGGGAACAGGACTGCACCGTTCTGCGCTATCTCGACACCAACCGCCCCATCGAGGCAGGCATGGATGCCGGAAACATGCTCTCCATGGTTTTTCTGCAACAGACCGGGCATGTGGTCCGCGTGCTCAAAGAACTCTATACGCTGCCCCCACAGAGCGCGCGAGAGCTGGCCGACAAGTTCATTGCCTACTTCCGCCCACACAAGCGTAAGATCCTGAAGCTGTACTACGACCGATCCATGAACAACTACAAGCGGGTGAACCAGGATATGGCCACCACTATCAAGAAGTACATCGAGTTCGATGCCGAGGGCCGGCGTACCGGCTGGCAGGTGCAGCTCATGTCGCTTGGGCAGGGCAATATCGGTAGCAACCTCGAGTATCGCTTCTTCATGGACTTGCTGGCCGGAAACCTGGAGCGCCAGCTGTTCGTGCTGCTCATCGACCAGTACAACTGCCCCAACCTCAAGAGCGAGATGGAGGTGACCCGTACCAAGGTCAAGGTAAACCAGTCCGATCAGTCGAAGATGGTGGTAAAGGAGAAGACGGGCGACAAGCTGCCCACCGCCCGTCTGCCCAAGGAGAGTACCAACCTGACCGATGCTCTGAAATATGCCATCCTTCGCAAAGACACCATACGTGCATGGCAGCGAGGGCACAACATATCCGCCTCTTCCTTCATCTGATACTTTTTGTTATGTGTTGTGGCAGGCCCTGCCGTCCGTGAGGATAGCAGGGCTTTTTCATGGGCTGCGTGCGGGAGGGTGGAATTTTTTTGTTAGGATTTTTGTCATATTTCCGACCGTTTTCTCCCCTGCAATCGCAAATGGAGGGCGGCGCGGCACGGGCAGAAACGTTTTTCACTCCTCCCACTGTGGTGGTCGGAGTGGGTGTTGTATCTAATTTTCAGAGGATTGGATAATTCCTATTTTGAGTGTATAGCAGAAAATGCACATTTATCACTTGTTTTCGTCCCGGTAAAGGATGTTTAATACAGGTTTATACAGGGAAATACATGGAATGATGCACGAAAAGACTTCATGGAGCAACAGCGTCCTACTTTTGTCGCGTCCGGTTCGCGAACGGTACAAAGTGTATCATTTTGTCAAATTTTAAATGGAAAACTATTATGGTAAATTATTCTTTAGCTTACATGAACAGCCAGCCCGGTAATCCCGACGGAAAGAAGAAGTACTACGCCAAAGCACAGGCCAGCGGTACGGTGACGATGGACGAAATGGCCGAAGAGATAGCCTACGCCACTTCTTTGACCGACGGCGATGTGCTCAACGTGACAAGGGCCCTTATCCGCCAACTCAACAAGAACCTGGCTGCCGGAAAGATTGTCAAGATGGAAAACTTCGGAAGTTTCCAGCTTCAGCTCCAGAGCGAGGGGACGGAAACGGAAAAGGCATTCACGTCGGCCAATATTCTGGGTGCCCGCATCCAGTTCCGTCCTGGTAATACCATCAAGGCGGCTACCCGAACGGGCGATGGCGGGCTGACGTTCAAGCGGGTAGCCAAGCTGGGCGATGCTCCGTTAGACGAAGATACTACGCCAGGCGGTGACGATGGCGAACAGGATCAAAGTCCGCTTTAAATCTGCGGGACTACTTAGGGGTAGTCTTTGATTTACTTAGGGGTAGTCTGTCGGGTACCAGGTAGTAGCCCGCAGACTACCTATAAGAAGTCGGGCTTCCTCCAATGACCTTTTTTAACAAGATGACAGTTCCTAATTTTACACCAAAAACTATAAGACACACGTATGCCGAAAATCAAAGCAATTTATATGAGTGAATTGGCGCAGCGGTATTTTCCCCGGTCAACGCCCCGCAGTGCCATGTCGCAGCTTCACCGCTGGATCAATTTGAACACCGACTTGAAACAGCGGCTCAAGGATCTGCATTTCGCGCCGCGCCAGCGGGCACTGACCCCGCTCCAGCACGAGGCTATCCTTTTCTATTTGGGAGAGCCGGGCGAGTAAGTCTATCCTATCCTAATGAAAGCGGAACCCTACACAGGGCTCCGCTTTTTTATTTATAATCGCCGCTTGTTGTGTTAAATTATAGTTAATTCTTTTATAACTATTTGATTACCAAATAATTACAAATATATTTGTCCGCGAAAACGAAAATCAACCGCTAAAATTATTGGATTATGGAAGAAAAAACGATTATCAGAGTGAACGGTGTGGACATCGTGGCCACGAGTGACGGACTTATCCCCATCCGCCCGATATGCGAGGCACTGGGAATTGACTATTCGAGACAGCTGAAAAAAGTTAAGGAAAGTGAAGATTTTGGCTCAGTTGTGGGCGTCACGCCCACAACTGGAGCAGACGGAAAACAATACGAAATGGTATGCCTGCCGATAGAATTCATCTACGGATGGCTGTTCACCATCAACCCGGACAATGTGAAAGAGGAAGCACGCGAGAAAGTGCGCCGCTACCGCATGGAGTGCTACCATGCCCTCTACCTCTACTTCCACCGCCCCATCGAACGGATGGACGAGCAGAACCGCCTGGAGCGCGAGTCGCTGCACATCATCGACCGGGCCACGGCGCAGATTGACGAACTGAAGAAGCTGGTGGCGGGCGAACGCCGCAAGCTGGAGAAGATAAGGCAAGAACGGCTGACGAACGAACCGAAGCTGTTTGACTAAATGAACACTCCAACCATCCCCCTCAGGGGGACGGTTGGAAAACAGAGAACCATAAAATCATGAAAGAAGACAAATTGAAGAAAATCCCCAAAAATCCACCTGTCCCCATAAGGAACAAACCAGTAGGGTCGTCCGATAACTTCTGGAAAGACCTTTGGTGGATAGCCTTGCTTGAAGTTTCCGTAATGGCATTGCTTTTTTTGCTGTGTTCCTTCTCCATTATGAGTAAATAAATCATCATAGAGAGAAGGAAACAATTACTTCATATCTTATTATTCCAAAAACATTTATACATTTGCAATATCAATCACTATAAATATTACTGATATGAAGAAACATTTATTTTATCTGCTATTATTAGGCATTCCACTTGTCTTAACTTCTTGCGAATTTGATGAAAACGGAGATGTCCGTCTTTCCAATTTAGGATGGATTATTGCCATTGGTGCGGTGATAATATTCATCATTGCAATAATAGGTACCAGTAAACAAAGTTCAGAGTCGAAAGCTCGGATGAAAAAAGTAGGTATGGACTATTCACAGTTTGTTCCGATGGGCACTTATGCAGGAGGTCATCCCAATATCGACAAAACTGTTGAGAATGTGTATATCAGGAATGAGAATAAAACTCTTGCCTTTTATACAATTCAGTTTTTCGAGGTTTCCATGCCCGAAGCTGTACCGGATGCGTCAATTCCATGCGAAGACATTACAGACATTACGATTGAAGATGCGACCAGCATCGAGAAGAAAATTACAGTCGGACGAATTTTTCTGGTAGGTATTTTTGCGTTAGGATGGAGAAAGAAAAAGAAAAACGAACTTGCATTTCTTGTTATAGAATGGAAGAAAGGCAAGTTTGAACATTCAACCACTTTCTCATTTGAAGGGAAAGATGCTTTCCAGAAGGCTAATACAGCGCGTAATCAACTCATCAAATTCTGCGAATAGGATGAGGGAATAAACAAATATAAGGCGGGAGCAAAAAACTTCCGCCTATTTTATTTCAGAATTTCCAATGTTCCTGATTCATTCGCTCCGTCATAGGTAAGACGGCAGTATTGCAGGAAGTCCCGCCCTATGAGTGCCTTGCAGTCGTCTGCGCTGAGGTCGGCTGCTACGGCGACGACGGGGAAATATTCATCTTTGCCGGGGATTTTATAGATAAGCTGATAGACTTCGGTCTCCATCGTGAAGAGAGGAGTTTTCACCGCTGTGCTTTTATAGGGTATAACCCCTAATTCCGCGACTACGCTGCGGTCTATGGCGCAAGTCTTGGCGCCGGTGTCTATCAATGCCGTGACACGCACCATGGGGATGTTTCCCTTGTGGAATCCATGTTTGTGCAGGAACTCCACCGGGGGCATGATGTCTATCTCCATGCGCAGCCCTTCTTCTGCCAGGCGGTCGGATATAAGTTTAATTTTCATGGAGACTGAATCCGATGCGGATAGGTTTTTCATGGAGTTCCTTGATCATGAAGCGGGCGTCGTCGCCGAAAGCCTTCAGTCCTTCCTTCAGGGCATCAAAGTCGTTGAGCCACACATCGAGGATGGTATCTCCCTTGATGACGACAAAGCCGCCCAGGGGGTGTTCGCGGCGCAGGCGGTCGAGGTTCTTGTAATAGGTCTCCAGTTCTTTTTCAAACATAACACAAAGTTTTTGGCTTGTTTCCTTACAAAAATACACCAAACCCCTTGCATTTCCAAATATTATCACTATGTTTGCAGTGCCAAATTCAAGTATGTTAGTCATACCCGCAGAGCATCGGTTAGCTGCTCAATACGAAATTGGGCTTTTTTTATGTCCATCGATTATCACCCGTAGCGTAGGGGGTGATATTCATATACGAAACTTACGGCTGTCTTTTCCCTATCTTATTTGCTCTAAGGGTAGATAACGATACTTGAATTTGGCGATTCGGGAAACAGGCAGCCGTTCGTGTATTCGTAAACTTGCCTGTAACAGCCAAATTCAAGTATCGTATATGAAAAAAGAAAATTCCATCCAATTTGCCACGGTGCAGATGGTCATCGACGGCAAGGAGAGCAAGCACAGTGTGAAGTACATTTCGCTGGAACGGTTGAGCCAAAGCGTGTTCGACCTCGTACAGGGCAAGCACTGCGAACCCGACAACATCATCCTGACCCTGGCCGACGGGCGCAGCTACCGCTGGTGCTACGACATGGCCCACTATTGTTTCGCCAAACAGCGCGTGAGTGTAGAGGATTTCGTGAAATTCCAGTTTGTAGAGGAGGAACGGGTATGAAGAAAGAACTGACCCTCGGCACGCCCGCCGTGCCTGCTCGCGAAATGAATTTCGTGACCAAAACCCGTGAACTGCTCAATAAGGCACTCCCCGCCGACTGCCAAATCAAGACCGCCCGAGATGCCTGGTATGTGGGTGCCATCTGTGCACTGACCGTGACCTTCGTCTTCCCGCCCGCCGTGCTGGCGCTGGCGTATTGTGTCATCAAAGCGAAGAAGGGAGGCCGGAGATGAAGAAGGAGAGGCCTGATACAATCTATATCACCAAGTGCGTGGATGTCGGCAACAAGGGATACAAAGTGGTTCGCTATTCCGTTAGCCGAGAGGATTGCGATTGTGTGATGAATGATCTGACGTATGAACAGCTGAAGGAATTGTCGGACTGCCTCCACGAGTACATGAAGAACGAGAAAGGAGGTGCCCAATGAATAACGCATCCCTACGCTATGACCTGGAGAACATCGACAACCTCCGTTACCTTCTTTGCCTGGCGCGCGAGTTCTTCGCCGAAACAGGCATGATTCCTGCAGAACTGGAGTACCACAGTGTGCGGTTATCCTACAACAGCATCGAGGCGAACTCTGTTATCAAAGGTGCCCTTGACGAACAGGTGTACATCGAACGGAATAAAATAGTATAATAATAGAAATATTTCTGTTACTATTTGGTTGATAATAGAAATATTTCTATCTTTGCAGTGTCAAATCAATAACGATTGTAAATGAAGTATACTGAATTTCATCGTAAAATTGTGGCGGCAGGATGGAAATTCGACCATGCAGAAGGAAGTCATTACTTCTACAGGAAAGACGGAAAACTGTCAGAGCCGGTTCCCTACCACGGGGCAAAAGAAATTCCCGAGCCGCTAAGAAAAAAGATTGCGAGGGCAATGGGGCTGAAATAAGCCCCACCCTTTCGACAAAAGAACCATGAGTATCATCGTATCAGTATGGAAAAGATTATTATGAACATCTGCGCAAGTTCCGACAGTTTCGGGGCTTATTCAGAAAATTGCGAGGGTATCTACGCCGCAGGCAATACCATCGAAGAGTGCAAGAAAGATGTAGAAACGGCCATTTCGCTTATTAAAAAGAATTTGCCGGAAGAACAATGGCCTGAACAAATTAAAGGAGAATACAAGTTGGTTTGGCATTACGACGTACAAAGCCTGTTGCTTTATTATGGCACTTTGCTTTCGCTCTCAGGATTGGAACGTGTTACAGGCATTCATCAAAAGCAGTTGTGGGCCTATATGCACGGTCGCAGCAAACCACGAAAACAGCAGAAAGAACGTATAGAAGAATCACTTCACCGCTTTGCGGGTGAACTTGCAGAAATATCTGTCATTTAAATATCGCTTTATTAGTTCTCTTGTTATTGATTTGACACAATAGGTGTAGAGGTAAAGCGATGGGAGGTCTCCGAAAGGAGGCCTCTTTTTTTATGTCCTTTTCTCCCGCACCCGCGGTCGTTACCTTTGCGCCATACAAAGAGTAAAATTATGGGTGCACATGCAGAAAGAATGGCTTCAAGCCAGAGTACAAACAGGAGCAGGTGGGGTGTTAAATCCAATGTATTTTCCGATGGCAGATATCCGTTGGATGTTACTATCGAGGGAGATACCGGATATACCCAGCAATTTGAACGCCAACAAAACGTAAAGGCTGTCGCCTTGTTTAACAAACGGGTGAGGGCATGGGGCCGTAAGGTAAATGAGGCTTTGAAATTGAGCATTTCCAAGTGGATTGTAACAGATAAAAACCTTTCAGAATCACTTAAAATGAACTATCGCCACTGGGGCAAAGTGCCCGCCAAAGGTGAAGAAATCACCAGTATAGGATTCGGGTTCAGAGAAGAAGGCGTATTCGTTCATTTGGGTGTAGGTCGTGGCTACAATATGGAAGGAGGTACCCGTGTGCTGACCAAAAAATCAGACCGGGAATGGCGGAGAGAACCTAAACCTTGGTTTAATCCGATTATCGAGCAGCACATGCCCGAATTGGTATCCATCGTTAAGGAATACTGTGGTAGTCTGATTATTAATACAACCCGAATATATATCAATCGATAATGAATAGCAAAATCAACAAGAAAATCGGAAACTATTCGTTCGTGGATACGGCGAAAGGCCAGTTCGCGCTGCACATGGACTGGAGCTCGAGCATGAGCCAGTTTTTCAACTTCCGGACGCCACACTGGGATGATAGTCCCGTCAGCGTGGCAGGTGTGCGCGTGGTTCCTTGGGGGCAGGACAACAACCTGCCCAACGGCATCCGCAACCTGCTGGAGCGCAACAACCTCGGTCCGGGCATCCTCGACCGGAAAATCGGCCTGCTTTACGGCCAAGGCCCTGCGCTCTACCGCCTGAAGCTGGAGAACAACGAACGCACACAGGAGTGGGTGGAGGATGAAGAGATACAGGAGTGGCTGGAGTCGTGGGACTACCGCCGATACGTGCGTTCGTGTCTCGTGGAATACACACACATGAACGGCGTGTTCAACAAGTACGTCATGGGGCGGGGCCGCCGCATCGGGCGCCCTTGGGTGAGCCGCCTGGAGTGCCTTCACAGCGCGGAGTGCCGGTTAGTGTGGCCCGAGAACGACAGCCGACACCTGGAGGACGTGACGCAGTACCTGCTGGGCGACTTCGACTCCTACCGGAGCCAGACGTTCCACCTTTTCCCGGCCTTCGACAAATGGGAGCCGACGAAGCATGCCGCCGCCGTGAAGTACCACAGCCTGCGGTCTTTCGGGCGCAACATGTACGCCCTGTCGTGCTTCTTCGGTTCCGTTCCATGGCTGGAGAACGCCAACGACCTGCCGGAGATTATCCGCCACTTGAACGAAAACATGATAGCGGCGGCCTACATGGTGCATACGCCGCAGCAGTACTGGGAAGACAAACAGGCCATGCTGAAGTCCATGCACGAAGAATGGACCGATGACCAGCTGGCCAAGGAAATGGAGAAGCTCAAGGACCAGCTGGTGAATACCATCGCAGACGTGATGGCCGGGCGTGAAAACGCCGGCAAATTCTTCACCTGTGTGGACTTCATCGACCCCAACGGCAAAGAACAGAGCTGGAAGGTGGAGCCCATCGAGATGAACATCGACAAGTATATCGACGCACAGGCCAAGATTTCACGCATTGCCGACAGCTCTACGACCAGCGGTTTCGGTCTTTCGCCCGCCTTGGCCAACATCATCATCGATGGGAAGAGTGACAGCGGCAGCCAGATGCTCTACGCTCTGAAGATTTTCTACGGTGCCGATACACAGATAGCCGAAGACATCGTGCTGGAGGCCATCAACGACGCCATCCGCATCAACTTCCCGCAGAAGAAGGGCATCTTCCTGGGATTCTACCGGAAGGCCATCAACAAGGAGGACAATGTGAGTGCCGGCAACCGGACAACCAACAATATTTGAGCCTATGAAAAGTATCAAGGAATTTGTCAGCCGTAGAGAGGCTGAACGCTTGGACTTCCCGGAATGCTGGGAAGAAGTGGACAGCAAAGAATGGATTCACTTGCTGTGGCTGCGCCAGCAGCTGATGGAGCGCAAAGGTATCACTCTCGACGATATCCGGCGCGACTGGTGCGCCTTCGTCCTTCAGAACAGAGGGCTAAAGAAGAGCAAACCCGACTTCTGGCTGCTGGTGCGCCAGCTGGCCGGCACGCTGGACTGGATGTGGCGGACCGAACAGGAGGATGAAAACACCTGGATATCGCTTACCTACGACAGCACGGTCAACCTGCTGCCACAGGTGGCCGGACTCATGGGACCGGCCAGCCACGGAGCCGACCTGACGTTCGGCGAGTTCCGTGCGGCCACGGCGGCCATGAACCTCTACGACCAGTCGCACGAGGATACCGACCTGCTGGCCTTGTGCGCCGTGCTCTATCGTCCGGCCAAGAAGCAGAAGAGTGTGTTCCGGCGGGAACCGTTCGACACCGACCGCTTGCCGGTACTGATGACGCGCGCCAGCATCCTGCAGCCCTATCTGCGATGGGGCATCTATGCCTGGTTTGCCTACTTCTGCCAGTATCTCTACACAGGTACTTTCCTGATTGACGGGCAGGAGGTGTGCTTTGCACCCGTATTTGACCGTTCAAAGCGCACGGAGGGCAAGCCGGCTGAAGGGTTGGGGCTGAACAGCATCCTTTACAGCGTGGCTTCGAGCGGTGTATTCGGTACAGCTACCGACACCGACAACACGCCGCTGCTGCGAGTGATGCTGAAGCTGCTCGACGACAAGCACCAGGCAGACCGCCTGCAGGAGAGAACGAAAAAGAAATGATAACGTTAACAATACCGATATGGAACTACTGATTAATTCAAGCGAAGAACTCCGCCAGCTGACGGGCAATTACTACGCCAACAACGATTTCTCCAAGGTGGTGGGCGACATCGAACAGGCTACCGAGGAGCTGTCCGAGCTGGTGGGCGAGAAGGTGATGGGAAAAGCGGCCGGCGGAGATGATGCCGAACTGCTGAAGAAAGTGCAGCGCCCTATCGCCATCCTGGCTACCTTGCGCCTTTATCGCAAGAACGACTTGAGCCACGAAGACGACGGCCGCAAATTCAAGGTATCGACCGACGGCACGGACAAACTGCCCTGGGAGTGGCAGCTAGACCGTGACGACGCCATGCACCTCGAGGAATACTATCGGGCGGTGGACGCGCTCATCCGTTACCTGAACAAAACTAACCTGAAGGAGTGGACAGAGAGCGACACATATCTCGAGGCGCAGAAGCTGATTATCCGCAGCGGGCGGGAGCTGAACCGCTACTTCCCGACTGAAGGCAGCGAACGCCTCTACCTGATGCTGGTGCCCTTCATCCGTGAAGTGCAGACGCGCACCGTGAGCCGTGCTTACGGAGAAAAATGGCCGGAGCTGCTGGGGGAGAAAGGCACCGAAACCGAAGCCCACTATGCCGCCTCGATGGCCGTTGCGCTGCTGGCCATGTCCGCCGCCTTGCGCCGGTTGCCCCTCCGGCTTTTCCCGATGGGCGTAGTCCAGGGCTATCTGGCCGAGAACGGCATGAAGGGTAGTCAGGTTCCGTCGCTGGACGACGTGGCCCGAACCGCCGCATGGATGGCGGGCGACGGCGAACACTGGCTCGACGAAATGAAGCGGGCACGCGACGGCTCCGCACCCGACTATACGTTGCTTCCTGAAAACGACCGACGTAATAAATACATGCGCCTATGAACGTGCTACAACGACCCCGAGAATACGAGTTCTGCGCCACCATGCAGGACTACATCATCGACACCGATGTCACCATCCGCTTCTCCGTGCAATACGGAGGGCGTACCATCCTCGACGAGGACTATGTGCCGGATGGCAACAACCAGGTACGCATCCGACGCCTGGGCAAGTTCTGTGAAATGGCCTTGTGGGGTGTGTGGCCGGATGGCGAGCACACCCTTCAGACAACGGCCGCAGGAACCTTTACTTTCCTGATCAACGAAGTGCAGGACGCACAGAGTTTCGTCATGTACAGCCGGATGCAGACCAACAAGGCGGGCGACCTGCCAGCGGTGCTGAGCGAAGTGAACCGCAAGGTGACTCATCCGTCCGTCACCGAATACGCCAGCGGCGACCGGCATGCGGGCGGATACATCCTGTACGGAACCGACGCAAATGGAGAAGAGAAAAACAAGGTTGTACAGGTGCCCGGCGATGACAAAGCGATGCTGACGGTTGACGTAAGCTACAGCCGGGTGTGCAGCTTGCTCGAGGTGGATGCCCTGCAGAACTACAAGGTGAATTTCAACGGCGGTACGCTGGAGTTCCTTGTGGATCCGACGCACTACGGTCAGTTGTGGCAGTTCCGCTTCAAGAATGTATATGACATGCCGGAGGTACTGACGGCTACGGGCGGCCTGACGGTATCGGCAGCCGACGAAAGCGATACGGCACTGATGTGGGGTGTGGAGCGTAAGTTCGGCGTCAAGGTGACCGACGAATACACGGCCAACAGCGGCGTCATCCTCCTGCAGAGCGACTACCGCCTGTGGCGTGACATGCTGCACGCCCAGGAGGTTCAGGTCAAGGCCGGCGAGAACTGGCTGCCGATAGTGATAACTAACATGAAGTATGATCGTGACTTCCGCCGCTCCACCCTGAAGACGGTGGAGTTCAGCTTCCGGCTGGCGGATGACACACAAAGTAATCTGATGGACGTATGATAGACATTGTACAATACCGTGAAATCCTGGCCGAGCTGCGGGAACAGGTAAACCAAAAGAGTGAAGAACAGATAGAGGGTATCGTGATGGCGGTGCGTGAGGGGCACATGGTGAAGAAGTTGAAGGACCGCACAGGCATCCAGCTCTGCGCTAACTACCCGGACGCACAGATGAACGGTACCTTCGACAACCACAGCGACCGTAACAAGGTGCTGATTTTCCTGCTGGAGAAGGTGCCGAGCGGCCAGCAGACCGACGAAGCGGAGCTGCAGCACTATGCACGCATCCAGCGCATGATGCGGATATTGCGGGATGCCCTGCTGGAGAATGATGCCTTTTGCGGCGAATTGCGCTCCGGCGATGACCTGCTGACTGAATGGGAGTACGACATCTGTGGCGGATGGAATGGCTTGAGCATCGGCCTGGATATCGAAGACTTCGATTAACTTTCAATTTTCCATTTTCAATTCTCAATTAAAGAAATGACCGAATTGATTATCGACGGCATCCATGCCGTACTGCCTCAGGACTTCAGCGTGTCGGTGAAGCGTGAGAACCCGCTGTTCACCAAAAACGGCGAATACACCTACGACATCACGCTGCAACTCAGCAATCCGACCAACGCATCGCTCTACGAACACTTGAACCGCTTGACATCCGTCACCGAGGTGCGGAGCGAGCGGTCGGCGGTGCTGATCGCAGACAACCGTGTGTACTGCAACGGTACCGAAGTCATCACCGCCTGGACGGACGACACCGTATCTATCCAGATTGCCAGCGGTAACTCCGAGCTGAACTACGTCATCGGAGGCGACTTGATGATTTCATTCCTGGACATGAAGGAAACGGTACCTGCCACGGGTGACTACAGCCCGAACGAAAAGACGTATCCCGAAGCGGAATACAACCTGGCACCCGTGTACAGCGACACGGAAAGCCGTGTGCTGAACCAGTGGAATTTCTTCCACGATACGGGTGTCGTTCCGCAATGGATAACCGATGGCGTCTATATTCCACAGCCATATCTGTGCGCTTATATCCGCGAAGTATTGCGGGCACTGGGCTATACGCTGACAGAAAACAGCCTCGAGGAGACCGTTTTCAAAGACCTGTATCTGTGCCATACGCAGCATACGTCGAAATGGTGCGAAATGCTGCCGGGATGGTCTGTGCTCGACTTCCTGGAGCAAATCGAAATCACCTTCAACATGGTTTTTGTCATCGACGCCCGTACCCGCAATGTGCGCCTGCTCTTCCGCAACGAGTTCTTCGCTGGTGTCACCACGCTGCATGTACAGCGGGTGAAAGACGAATACGAGGCCGAAGTGGAGGAAGAACCGGACGTGGAAGATGCAGCCGCCAGCGACGTGGCTTACAACCTGGGCAGTGACAGTTTTTGGAAATATGCCTGCTTGAACGATGCCATCCGTCAGGCAGCCAAATACGACACCATCCCCGAGGACTACGAGGCTACGGACATTGACCGCATCTCCCGCTGGTTCCGCGAAGAGGAGCACGCCCGCACGGACACCATCTATACGGATGCCGTGACAGGCAGGCAATTCCTGTACCTGGGTACCGTATTTGACGAAATTGCAAAGTGGCCGGTATATGTGATGGTGGACCAGTTTGCGGAAATGAAGCGTGACGAAGCGGTGGCCGAAGTTACGTCCGAAATCGTACCGGCCTGCCTGGTACAGACGCAGACGCACAAGTATGCCTCCGGATCTGTCATATATTCCTATACCGTGTGGATACCTTCTCCAGACGACGCGAGCTCTTCATCCGAAGATGAAAGCGATATGTCGCTGGTTGATATGATCGAAAATGGAGTGAGCGATACAGAAGACGATTCAACGTCAAAAAGCACGCTGGCTTTGGCCTTCTACACCGGCGACATGACGATAGAATACAAGGGGGCAGGCGGCAGTGTCGTAGCAGCAGAACGGGCCCGATATCCCGTTCCCTATATCGACGAATACGCCATTCTCCCGGTCAGCGGTACCGAACAACGCCGCCGCTATTACAAGACCAACACCGTAGGGGCTTCCCTCCGCCTGCAGAAGCTCGACGAGCTTTGCTACCAGGGCGCATACGACATTGACTACCGCAATGAAATCACCATCGAGAGCTACGACCCGAATGTATATGACCCGCGCATGATCTTTGAGATTGCCAACCGGAGATATGTCTGCAAAGAGATGGAATACACGCTGGATGCCAACGGACGAAAGGGACCCTGGAAGGGTACTTTCTGTCGCATCAACATCAGCGACACAGAAGCCGATGCCCGATGGATCTTGTCGGATGGCAAGTGGCGTGATGGAGGCGTATGGCTCGACAACGGGCGATGGCTCGACGAATAGAGATGTCCTTTTCTCAGCATCCGGCTGCACGTACTTTTGCAAAAAAATAAACTATGGCAATAAGCATCAGTGATTTCAGAATGGCTATCCGTATAGACAATTCGGAAGCTAAAAATAGACTTATCGAACTGAAGGATAGTATCTCTAAACTTAGAGCTGAATTGAAGCAACTTGATGAAGATGGTCAGTCGGAAACAGACGAATACAAAGCCAAGAAAAAGGCTTTGGATGGTATGAATGAGTCATATCGGCTGTTGCGGAAAGAAGCGGGTCTTACCGGATTGACATACACGGAACTCCGAAAAGGAGTTAGTCAACTTCGTAGGGAAATGAACAATGCTATTCCCGGTACAGAAAAATGGAGAGAACTCCGTGAGGATTATCTGCTAACCAAAAACCGGATGAGAGAGCTTGAAGTACAAGCTCGCGAAACTCGGTTTTCTGTATCCAAGCTGGCCGACGGGTTCAACCGCTACGCCGCCATCGGCGCATCGGTCATCGCTTCACTGACCGGCGTGGCCTTGACGGCCCGCAAGTGTGTCGATGAATATGCGCAAATGGAGGAGGCACAGAGTCAGGTTATCAAATATACGGGCATGACGAAAGAAGAAACCGAAGCTTTGAATGAATCATTCAAGCAGATGGATACCCGCACGCCGCGCGAAGAGCTGAACCGACTGGCCGGAGAGGCGGGCAAGCTGGGTATCAGCAGCCGCGACCAGGTACTGGAGTTTGTCGAAGCAGCCGACATGATCAACGTCGCACTGGGCGAAGACCTGGGAGAGGATGCCGTGAAGAATATCGGCAAGCTGTCGCAGATGTTCGGTGACGGAAGCCGCACGCTGAAAGAAGACATGCTGGCCATCGGTTCAGCCGTGAACCAGGTCGCTCAGAGTTCTTCGGCCTCCGAACCGTACTTGGTGGAGTTCACGGCGCGCATGGGCGGAGTGGCCAAACAGGCCAACTTGGCCGTGACCGATGTCATGGGATTCGCTTCAGCCCTCGACCAGAACATGCTGCGCAGCGAGATGGCAAGCACCACCCTGCAAAGTCTCATCCTGAAGATTTATCAGGAGCCTGCCAAGTACGCCAAGCTGGCAGGCATGGACGTGCAGGAATTCGTGAACTTGGTGAACACCGATGTCAACGAAGCCTTGCTTCAGTTCTTGGGTACGCTGGGCAAGATGAGAGGCATGGCACAGATGTCACCCATCCTGAAGGAAATGAAACTTTCCGGAGCAGAAGCCGCAGGTGTCATTTCCGCACTGGCCGGCAACATAGACCAGGTTCGCCGCGAACAGGAGAATGCCAACCAGGCATTCATCGACGGTACCAGTATCATCAATGAATTCGGTGTACAGAACAATACCGTACAGGCAGGACTGGACAAGGCTAAGAAACAATTCAAGGACGTTCGTGTAGAACTCGGCGAACAGCTCTTGCCTGTGATGAAGTACATGGTGACGACTGGTAGTCTGACGGTGAAAGGACTGAAACAGGTCGTATCCATCATGGTCGATTACAAGAGCGAAATCCTCACTGCCGGTGCAGCTGTCGTTACCTACACGCTATACCTCAAGGCTGCTACCTTATGGACCAACCGGCATACGGTGGCCACTAAAACGGCTACCGTAGCCACGACGCTATTCAACAAGGCACTAAAGATGAGTCCCTGGGGCTTGGCGTTGGCCGGAGTAGCCAGCCTGATATCCTATTTCGCTATTTTCAAAGACAAGACAGACGAAGCGACCGCCTCGCTTGGCTCGATGAACGACGAACTCGACAAGACCAAGGAGACAATGGACTTGATATCCAAGGTGAAGTTGTCCGCCGATAACTTTCAGTTCTTGACGGACCGGCAGAAGCAACAGATGAAGGCCGACGCCCAAAAAGGTATTGAAGAGCTCGATGACCTGATAACACAGGGTATGATTACGAACAAACAATGGTACGAAGCGGAGAAGCAGAGCCTGCTGAAGCTGGCAGGTGATAATGAAATCCTGCGGAAACTCTATATGAGCGGACTTGAGCATGATTTGCGCGAGCGAATGTCGGTCATCGCCGGATATATTGAACAGAAAAAGGAGCTGCAAAAGATTATTGGCATGGTTCCTGACGGAAATAACTCGAGTAATGTCACCGTACCGACCGACCAAAAAGACGCCGAAGCCGCCCTCAAGTCTCGTTACCAAAACGAACTGAATCTTCTCAAGGAGAAATACCTGAACCAGCAGCTGACCGAAGAACAATACAACAAAGCGCTATACAAGGCAGAGGTAAAGTACCTGGCCTCCCGCAAACTGCTGCTCGAGCAATACGGGCAGGACAGCAGTGAGATACAGGGTCAGATTTACGACAAAATGATTGCCGAGGCCAACCGTCTGTACGAAGAAACGAAGACGGTTGACAAGAACTGGCAGTCCGACTTGTTGGCTTCGCTCGAGGCTGATTATCAGAAGCAGGTGAGCGACACCAAACAAGCATACCTTGATGGCGACATCAAAAAAGAGGCTGACTACCAGGAGCGGCTCAAAGAGCTGGAGGCAGACTACCTTCAGCAACGTAAAGAAATGCTCGAGGCATACGGCGAAGACGTGTCTGCCATTAATGAGCAAATCCAAAACAACGAGCTGAAGGACAAGAAAGATGCCAAAAAGAAAGACCGTGACAGAGGATTTGTAGAAATCACCAATACGAATGACCTTGAGCAGCAGCTGAACCTCCTGCAGGCAATGTATGATACTGACAAGATCAGTTACGAAGAGTATCAGGAATGGAAGACCAGGCTGGCACAAGAGCACGAGGAAAAACGGGCGCAATTGGCACAATCCGCTTTTGACCTCGTATCTCAAGCAGCCCATTCTGCGGGTCAACTCATACAAGCGCTTCAGGACAAGGAAATCAGTCAAGTCGAAAGTCGTTATGACAAACAGATAGAAGCGGCCAAAGCGGCAGGCAAGGATACGACGAAGCTCGAGGAAGAAAAAGAGGCTGCCATTAGTGCTATAAAGAAAAAGTATGCTGACAAACAGTTCGCGGCGAATGTCCTGCAAATCATTTCAGATACAGCCGTATCTGTGATGCGTGCTTGGGCCGAACTTGGACCGATATTGGGTCCAATATATGCAGGTCTCGCTGCTGCTCAGGGAGCGGCACAAGTGGTAGTTGCCAAGCAGCAGCGCGACGAGGCCAAGGGACTCAAGTCCGGTGGTTACTCCGACGAATATGTAGATGGCTATACCCGTAAGGGTAATCCCGATGATGTGGCCGGAGTAATCCCTGTGCACAAAAATGAGTTTGTGGCCAACCACGAAGCTGTGGCCAATCCGGCGGTGAAGCAATTCCTCGACGTATTCGACGTGGCCCAGAAAAAAGGTACCATCCGCATGCTCAACACGACGCAGATCCTGGAACAAGTCCGCACCCGCAGCGGTCGTTACTCCGGCGGATATACCTACGACTATCCAACACGCCCATCCGCTACGTTCTCCGCAGAACTGGGGCAGATGACACCGGAGCAAAGGCTGCAGGTCATTGCACTCCTGCAGGAGAACAACCGCCTGCTGGCTGTACTCTGCAACAAGGAGCTGGTGGTCGATCCACGCAAGGTACGCGACGGCATCAGGCGGGTGGAGACGCTCGAGCGCAACGTCAGCAGATGATGTCCTTTTTTCAGTATCTATTCCCATATACTTTTGCGACATGGATGTATTCACTGCAATAGACAAGATGCGTCGCCTCTCCGAAGAGGGGCAATCGTTCTCCTTCTCGTTCATGAGCTACAGCTACGACCGGAAGAAGAGCGAGGGGATTGTGCAGGTTCGTCATGCACGACTGCGCAAGCAGAGCCGTAAGGAGCACAACCGGTTCAGCGACTACATGCTGAATTACATCAACCTTGACACGCTGGAGAATGGCAGCTGCTGGCAGCCTCTTCTCCTGACATTCAACAACGAAGAACTGGAGCTTAAGTAATGGACAATGAATTTGAGAACATAGTACCGTGGAATGGGGCGAATGATACAGGACGTGATGTCCGCCTCAAGTGGCAGCGCAACTTCGAACGCGTCAAGGCGAATTTTGAAGAAGTGCTGAAGTTGCTCAATGAAGTTGATATAGACAAGTTTTCTCAGTATTTTCTTCGCAAAGACCAGCCCGACGGCACCAAATTCCTCCTCACCATTGGCGAGTTTATCGACTCGATGATATCCGGTAAGGGTATCGGCCTCTTCCCCGACGGTCGTGCACAAGTCGCCCGCCTCGAGGTGCGGGAGGCCCTGGTAGTCATGCGGCTGCTCATCAACGAGATTCAGGCGATGGCCGGTGACTTCTCCTTCAGCGATGCGGGTTGCATCGAAAAGGTCGAAGACCTGGGAGAAGGTACCTACAAGCTGTGGATGGAGAAGCGAACGGAATTTGATGTGACCAACTTCGACGAGAACGACGTGATGTACTCCATCGTCAACAACCTGTTGACAGGAGGTACAGACTATTACACCAGCTGGTTCCGCTGCCTCACGAAAAACGTGAACGACAACACGCTCACCGTGGTGCTCTATCCTGACGGTGAGGTGCCGGGCGGAAAGAACTACCCGCCTGCGGCCGGTTACAACGTCACCCGACGGGGCAACGCGGCACTGCCAGATGCCGGGGAGGTGAACGGGCGGGCCCAGAGCTGGCTGCTCTCCAGCCGAGAAGGGCGCATCATGTTCCTCGCCAATGTCTACAAGCCGATACTCGAGGATTACAATTATGCCATCAGTATCGGCAAGTTACCGAACATCGCGGCCCTGGACAAACTGCCTGTCACAACCGATGATGTGGGTGTCATGGCCAAGACCATCGTCTGCGAACGGCTGTACCAGTACGATTACAACGGCGATGTTATATCCAACAAGGTGGACCGCGGCGAATGGTCGCTCACCGTAGCGCAGTCTGAGCAGCCTTACCGCTACATCCAGCATGACAAGACCTATCCCGACGGACAGCACACCTATACGGAGCTGGAGCAGCACACCGTGTATCACTACGGTTGCAAGTGGGGATGCCTGATTGATAAGACGCAGGACGAACCGGCTTGGAACTCTCCTTCGTGGGTGCTGCTCGAAGGTGACAAGAACTATCACCTGGACTTCGAGAGCTCGAATGGCTGGCAGTTCTTCCTGTCGCAGGTCAACACGGATGTCACAGCCGTAGTCAGCTACGGCAACCGTGATATCACTGACATCCTGATGGCCACAACGGGCGTCGAAGTGGAATGGCTGCGTGACACGGGCAACGTACCCGCCGACAACAGCTGGAAGCCGACCTATGTGGACGGTAAAAAACATGTCATCCATCTGGGGCTGTCAGACATGGGTAGCGGATGGGGTTTTGAATACCGAAAAATCAGCTTCGTCTGCCGGGTGTACATTCCCGTCGGAGAAGCATTCGAGAAGATTGAAAATAGTATTAACATCAAGATATAATTATGAAGGCTGTATTTGTCAGATATTTAGTCAAGGAATGTGTGGGTAAATCTGCTATCGGAGCTTCATTCAAAGTTTCCCATGTCACTGATATTATTGACATTGAAAATAAACATATTGAAGATATGAAATACATAAAAGACAGGCTGTCAGAAATGTATGGATTTTCATCAGAACAAATAGATATTAAATATATAAAATTATGGCAATAACAACCCAACAAAAAGACATATCGGTTCATGCCGACCCGATATCTTTTCTCGCCGACATCGAGGTCCTGAGCGGAAACATCGCGCAGACCTACAACATGGATACGAAGGAATATGAGCCTGACCGTGCCGCAGTGCCCTGTCTGCTGATGCCCTACGTAGTGGTATCCGACCCCGAAGGAATGATGTCCGGCAAGCGTACCGTAACCGGTGTGGAATGGTACGAAGGCGCCCCGAAGGCAGACGGCAGCAACCGAATCGCCAACGGTGACCACTATATCATCTCTGACGAAGGCACACCGGCCTATTCGCTGAAAGTGAAGAAGAATGTGCCGGTCAATTCGCCGATGCAGATCTTCGCCGTGTACACCATCACTGATACGCGGAAGAATACGGAAGTGAAGATTGAGCGGAGCATCAACCTCTACACCGCCCTCTATGACACGAAGAACTATTCGCTGCGCATCGACCAGCCGAAGTCGTTGACCCTTGACCCGCTGCGGGAGAAGGCGGACAGCAGCGGAAGGTGGATGCACACCATCACCGCACAGCTGTACACCGGCCTGCAGGCAGTCGCCGACAGCAATGCGGCCTACTGGTGGCAGATTAACGAGAACAATTCAGGCTGGAGAGACATCACGCAGGACGAGCTGGACATCTACATCAGCGGGAAAGGGAGTGACGGCAACTGGACCAAGTCGCTGACCTTCGACGCCCGATTTGTGCGGAATACCTCGTTCCGCTGCTTGGCCCGCTTCTTCGAGGGTACACGTCCGACCCAGTCAGACGCCAGCCTGAGTGTCGTGTGTGCGGTCAATGTGCAGATGCCCAAGTCACTCAACGTGCAGATACGGCAGACGGCAGGCTCCAAGGTCAGTGCTGCAATGAACACGACCGTCAAGTTCGAGGCAGTGATTACCGACAACCGTCAGGTGGTGGGTACCGACAAAGACAAGTTCTTCGCCATCACCTGGAAAGGTCACTCCGGCAAGGCGGGTGTGTCTGACAAGGTAATCGGAACGGGGCGGACCATCAGCTTCATCCCCTCATCGCTCGGCTTCGACAAGACTTATGGCATGTCCATCTATGCCGAAGTCAAGCTGTACGCCGTCACCGCCTTGGTGACCAGTGGCGGCAAAGTAATGGTTAACAACAACAAGGCCGTTACGGCCACAAAATATGAATAGTTATGGGTTATCTACTTGTAAATCCGGATGTACTCGAAAACAAGGGCATCCAGTATTTTGAACGCATCCCCGACGGGCGCGGCATCGTTGACTTCTCCATGCTCCGTGTCATCGGAAGCGTCGAGAGTGTGCAGATAGTCGGTACCAAACGGGAGCTGGACGAGTTGGTGCGGGAGCAGAAGGAATCGGGCCTGTATGACACGCCGACCCTTCTGCCGGAAGTTGACGGAGATACGGCGGAAGACGGCGGACAGGCGGCGGAAGAGCCGGATCAGACCACAGAACCTTCGCCCGAAGAGGATAAAGGTGAAGTGACGGATGTGACAACCGAAGAAGAAGGAGGTAAATATGGCGAATAAAGTGGAAGCAGGGTTCACGCTCATCGGACTGATGGACGGAACAACCCTCAATGGATTTTTGCGCGTAGAAGGCAATCCGCTGGTCCAGCGGTACAACAAGGGTACGAACCAGTTCATCCCTGACTTTGAAGCCGACGGATTCCCCGAAGCGAGCCTGCCTGTTGCGGTACTCATCCTTCGTGATACGGCGGATGGCACCGTCATGATACCGCAGGCGGGCAGCATTGTGTGGAAGTACAACGGCGTCGAGCTGGAATTCGGCTCGAACGGCCTGTGCACGAACAGCGGACTGGAAGGTGTGTTCAAGAAGATAGACAGCCGCCCAACGCAGATCGGCGACAAATCCTACAACCTGCCTGCCATTCAGGTGCTGAAGAACCTGGTGCCGATATCCGGTTACGACAACGACCGTCTGTCGGTCAGCGGGGCGGTGGAGGTCGGAGGCAACTCCGTGTCTTTCGCCGAGATATCCAAGGAGGTCATCATACAGGAAACGACCGGCAACGCCTTCTCAATGACCGTAACCGACGACAAGGGCTTCTATCTGGTGACGGAGAATGATTCGCTGACTGCCAAGTGTACCATCTACAAGGATGGCAATGAGGTCTCTGACTATACAGGCGTGACCTTCAAGTGGGAGAAATTGCTGGGCACCGGCAACGTGGCCATGGGCACCGCCCGCACACAGGCCATCACGAATGCCGATGTGGACAATGTGCTGCTGCTCCGATGCACGGCCACCCTCGAGGGTGAATCAATCTCCGAGACCGTCACCATCACCGACGTGTCGGACCCCTACGAAGTGTATTTCGAAATCACCGGTATCACCGGCAACTGCATACGGACCGGAGAGACGGCAGTCGTGACCCCGAAGGCACGCCGCCGGAGCGACGGTCAAAATACGGCGGTAGCGTCGTGGTCTTGGAGCATCCGAGACAATGCAGGTGCGGACTTCACCCTGACCGGGAAGGGCGGAGCAACGTTTGACGCTGCTTCGGCCAGTGTCAGTTATGAGGACATCAAGCGGGCCAGGATGGGTATCAGCGGCTCGGTAAGTGCAACCATCTAAAGCGTGCGTATGATAGTATCCGGTCAATTCGCTCTGATAGGTGTGCAGGACGCTACGGTGTTCGAATTCTGCTACAAGGCTACTTCGAATAGCGGGCGGCCTGCCACGCCCACATCTGCAGACACTGACGGCTCCCTGCCAAGCGGTTGGCTGAGGGAGCCGCCCGACGTATCGGCTGTGAATGCCTACGTATGGGAGTCACAGCGGTCGAAAACCGAAGGCCTCTCATGGGGAAAATGGTCAACGCCCGTGCTCAAGAATAGGTGGGCCAATGACGGTCTCAGCGTAATAACAGCCAACACTTATAAGCGCCAATATACTTATTCACAGTGGCGGGTTTACGGAGAAACGGGACACGTCGACAACTGGACCAATATATCAAACGCATCTCAATTCGGGAAAGGAGACACCATGATTATACCGGGTGTATGTACCGACAGAGACAACATCGGCGTCAGCCTGTATGCCGAGGTCGTCTCTGTGAGCGGAACGACGGTAGTCGCTTCCACTACCAACATCATTTTTGGCGGTGGAAAAGGAGCCCGCATGCGCATCCGTGACTGGGCTGTCGGGCTGGTCTGCCTGCAGGGCAAGGAGGGTGAAGACTTCTATGACATCGTTGTCTACCAAACCAAGTTGTACTTGTGCACCAAATCGCATACCGCTTCGAATGCCAACAATCCTGTAGCCTCTGTCGGCGGTAATCTGGGATATTGGGAGATTGCGCAGGACTGGGTGTTTGTCGCCACACGCCTGTTGCTGGCCGAGAAAATCAAGGCGGACCAGATTGATGCGGATGGACTTGTGGCAAAAGATGTCAATGTTACCGGTACAATTACTGCCAATGATGGTCTTTTCATGGGAAAATTAAACATTGGAGATGGAAAGAACATCATAGAAAAAGATGGAAGTGGCAAATTGGCTGCTGGGAATATATCTTGGGATAAATTAGGCAATGTGTCTTTTTTTGAATCAGTTAAATTCTTCGGGTTCGTAAATTATGGTGCCATACAATTCAGTACAAAAGTTAATTCGGATGGAAGTCGTCTCTACTATACGACAAGCTCGACTGCCAAAAGAAATAAATTTATGATATACCCCAACAGCGACAACGATGCTGTAGCATTGCCACGCGGAAAAGAATGGGATGGTGTACTATTGTACATATATAATTGTAGTACGTCATACCGTTTGAAAATATTCATGGGAGGTAGCGAAACTATACCGGCCAAGTCTGTAGGTGTATTTTGGGGGTATAGTTTTAACACTGACGTGACGCTATGGGCAAAGATTGCCATCAGTGGAATAGCTTCTATTTTAGGAGTAGACGAGAGTAGTATTGAATAATTAAACCAATTTAAAAATTAATGAAAATGGAAACAATCGATTTTAACCAGGTTATTAAGGAGAATATTTCAGTTGTGGGAGAACT
>ENA-UONW01001310-UONW01001310.1-human-gut-metagenome-genome-assembly--contig:-CS52-NODE-1310-length-31020-cov-6.716002_pt1 | contig 31020 bp, 29 predicted proteins | sample MGYA00242463_ERZ724010 | MGnify/ENA metagenome assembly ERZ724010 | reverse complement strand
GCTTTCCCGCATATATATTATATACATATACTCTCAACGCTGCAGACAGGCCATAAAATATGCCTAAAAACTGACAAATCATCATAGAAACATGATTTTGAGAATTAAAATGCAGCAATAAAAGCACATTTTAAAGATTGTTTTGATTTTTATCTATATATTTGCATGTACACTGCTTAAATCAATACCATCAGGCGATTGGGGCTTAAAGAGAAATACAGAAAATAAAGAAACCACATATAACACAGATTAGCCAATGAACAGAATCATCAGCAAAGAGCAATTTTCGGAAAAAGTATTCAAATTTGAAGTTGAAGCTCCGATGATTGCAAAATCACGTAAAGCGGGACACTTCGTCATCGTACGCGTGGGCGAAAAAGGCGAACGCATGCCTCTCACAATTGCAGACGCCAATCCGGAAAAGGGAACAATAACTCTTGTTGTACAGGAGGTAGGACTCTCATCTACAAAACTGTGCAAGCTCAATGTTGGAGACTGCATAACTGATGTTGTCGGACCGCTAGGACAGGCAACACACATCGAAAACTTCGGAACTGTGGTATGTGCCGGAGGTGGCGTCGGCGTGGCACCTATGCTGCCGATAATCAAAGCACTTAAGGCGGCCGGCAACAGAGTGGTATCGGTACTCGCAGGACGTACCAAAGAACTTATCATACTGGAAGACGAAGTGAGGAAGTACAGCGACGACGTCATCATCATGACCGACGACGGCAGCTACGGCAAGAAAGGCGTGGTGACTGTAGGAATTGAAGAAGTAATACAGAGAGAAAAAGTCGACAAATGCTTCGCCATAGGACCAGCTATAATGATGAAATTCTGTTGCCTGCTGACAAAGAAATACAACATTCCTACCGATGTTTCGCTCAACACAATCATGGTTGACGGAACAGGTATGTGCGGGGCTTGCCGTATAACTGTCGGCGGGAAAACACGATTCGTGTGCGTTGACGGACCTGAATTCGACGGCCACGAAGTTGATTTCGACGAGATGTTCAAGAGAATGGGAGCCTTCAAACCTGCTGAAATAGAAGAAATGGAACATTTCGACGAACACATCAGCAATGTGAAGACAGAAAAGGCATTCAAACCAGACCCTGAATTGGCAAAGATGGCTGAAACGATGTCAACAGATGCTCCACTGAGCGAACTGACAGACAGAAAGGCTCCATGGAGAGTTGAACTCCAAAAGAGCATGAAACCGAAAGAACGGACTCAAATTGAACGATGCGTGATGGGCGAACTGGATCCTGCATACCGCGCAACGACACGCACAGAAGAGGTAAACATTGGACTTACCAAAGAGCAGGCTCTAACCGAAGCCAAGAGATGTCTTGACTGCGCCAACCCTTCCTGCATGGATGGTTGCCCTGTCAACATCAATATACCGTCGTTCATAAAAAACGTTGAAAGAGGCGAATTTCTCGAGGCCGCAAAAGTTCTTAAAGCTACCTCTGCCCTACCGGCTGTATGCGGACGCGTTTGCCCTCAGGAAAAACAATGCGAAAGCAAGTGCATACACCTTAAGATGGGCGAGAAACCTGTTGCCATAGGCTACCTTGAAAGATTCGTGGCCGACTTTGAACGTGAAAGCGGAAAAATGGCATTGCCTGAATGTGCACCTAAAAACGGCATGAAAGTGGCCGTAGTCGGCTCTGGCCCTGCAGGACTCAGCTTTGCCGGAGACATGGCAAAACTTGGATATGAAGTGACGGTATTCGAAGCTCTCCACGAAATCGGAGGAGTATTAAAATATGGAATTCCTGAATTCAGACTTCCGAACCGCATTGTTGACGTAGAAATAAACAATCTCAACAAGATTGGAGTGAAATTTGTAAAAGACTGCATAGTTGGAAAAACCATCAGTACAGACGAGCTAGAAGCACAAGGCTACAAAGGCATTTTCGTCGCATCGGGCGCAGGCCTGCCGAACTTCATGGGAATACCTGGAGAAAACAGCATAAACGTCATGTCGTCCAACGAATACCTGACCAGAGTAAATCTTATGGATGCTTCCAATCCTGAGTCGGACACACCTATAAACAAGGCAACCAACGTGATGGTCGTAGGAGGAGGAAACACAGCTATGGACTCTTGCAGGACGGCAAAGAGGCTCGGTGCAAAAAGGGTGTTCATTGCTTACAGACGCTCTGAAGCTGAAATGCCAGCACGACTGGAAGAAGTTAAACATGCAAAGGAAGAAGGCATAGAGTTCCTCACGCTCCACAATCCTATCGAATATATTGCCGACGAGAAAGGCGCCGTAAAACAGGTTCGTCTGCAAAAGATGAAACTGGGAGAACCGGACGAAAGCGGTAGACGTTCGCCTGTTCCTATCGAAGGGGAAATCGAAACAATCGATATAGACATGGCAATAGTGGCTGTCGGCGTATCGCCTAACCCGCTGGTTCCGAAATCAATCAAGGGACTCGAACTGGGACGCAAGAACACCATCGCCGTAAACGACAAGATGCAATCAAGTATCAGCACCATATTTGCTGGAGGCGACATCGTGAGAGGCGGAGCAACTGTAATTCTGGCTATGGGCGACGGAAGAAAGGCCGCCAAGAACATGCACGAAATGCTGACTGCACAAAAATAACATGTTGAGGTGCTGACGAACAGCACATAAGCATTTTCTTCAAATAAGGCCCGGTACAGACAAAACAATGTCTGTACCGGGCCTGAAATAATCAATGAAATAAGATTATATATCAGGATAACAGCAAGAATTTAAATATATGCGCACTGAACTGGACATTATCACGCACAAACTTACAAAACAATTCAACGAAGGATGTACCAGATATGGTCTGCTGAAAGACAATGACAAAATACTGATTGGATTGTCCGGAGGCAAAGACTCGATGGCTCTGCTTTCACTCATGGCACAAAGAAGCAGAATTTTCAGGCCCAGAATACAGATTGAAGCTGTACACGTTGTAATGGACAATATAGGATACAGCAGCGACATTGAATATCTTGACAAGTTTACCAGTGAACTTGGATGCAGACTGAATGTAATCCATGCTTCGTTCGACGAGACAACCGACACAAGAAAAACAAAATGTTTCCTATGCTCGTGGAACAGAAGAAAAGCTATATTCAGCTACGCAGAAGAAAACGGATTCAACAAGATTGCTCTAGGACATCATCAGGACGACATCATCACAACGTTGCTGATGAATATGACATTTGAAGGTGCAATGGCGACAATGCCTCCGTCAATGAAGATGGAACATTACAACCTGACAATCATACGACCGTTGTGCCTGGCCAAAGAAGAAACAATAAAAGAATTTGCAGAGAAAAGCGGGTTCAGGAAACAGAAGAAGCTTTGCCCATATGAAAATATGACAAAAAGAAAAGCCATGGAAAGCATATTCCGTGAACTGGAGGATTTGAATCCCGAAGCAAGATATAATTTGTGGAAAGCTATGTCAAATATACAAAAAGACAGGTTGCCAGAATAATGCAAGATGTGCAATGTACATGTAAAATCTACTTGAAAACAGCTTGAACTAAACATAAGATTATGATTTTACAGTATTTGAAGCACAAGGTATGACCGATTATTATGATTATTTCGTATTTTTGAAAACCCAACGTAAACAAATCCGACAACCATGGTTACAGCTGAATACAGACTGCGGAACGGAACGGATACGTTGATGATGGGTTATTTAGTTCCTTTTAATTTATACACAACATTTGCAACATGAAAAAAATATTGATTGTAATAGCAATGGCAACAGCTGTATGCGCTAACGCACAGAACAATACGGCCAATGCGAATGCCGGAAACAACAATGCCAAACCGGCAGAAAACATGATGCAGAATAAAAATGTAAATAAATTTTTTCCCAGACTCGATAAAACAACAGGGACAACGGCACAAATGAGAGATACGCTCAATTTTGAAGCCGCTGTAACTCAGCTCAATAAAAAAATAACAACAGAAAGAAGAAGGAGAAAACCTGTAGATGCCCTAGAGAAAGAACTTGATGAGGCAGAAAAGGGGTTGCTGTTTCTTAAAGGAACAGACAAGGTTGTCATTGTAGACAGCATTGTCGTGGACAAAAACAAATTCCTCACCGCATATGATTTCAGTGAAGAAACCGGCACCATAAGAATGACCGGCAACGGGGAAACAACGGAGTTTGAAACAGAACTCGGGAACGTGAAATATTTGGCTGTAAAAGAACAGAACGACAGCACAACAACCATAAGGCTGGCTTCTGCATATAAAGATGGAAATAAATTTTCATCACCAAAGCAACTGAACGGACTAGACATGGACTGTGACATGAACTACCCATTCATGATGCCTGACGGAACGACCTTCTACTTCGCCGCCAGAAATTCTGAAGGACTAGGCAACTATGACCTCTATGTAACCAGATATGATTCGGAAGGCGACAGATTCTATACACCTGAGAACCTGGGATTTCCATACAACTCGTATGCAAATGATTATATGATGGTCATTGACGAAAACAACAATTTGGGATGGTTCGCTTCCGACAGATACCAACCCGAGGGCAAAGTGTGCATCTACACCTTTATACCAAATGCAGTGAGAAACCCATACGATTACGAAAATGAGAACCACTCGCTCATAAGACATGCCGCATCGCTGATGCCGATTAAGACAACATGGACTGAAGAAAACAAAAACGACAGGATTAAGGCTAAACAGAAACTGGCTCAACTTAAATACATAAACAGTACAAGCGGGAAAAACAAACTGCCTGAAGAATTCAATCTGGTCATCAATGATATGAAAACTTATACCAGATATGAACAATTCAAATCTGCTGAAGCACAGACAAGATGCAGAGAATGGGTACAAATGAAAAACAACCTGGAAATCCTGAAAAAACAGCTCGACGAACTAAGGGACAAATACAGCAAATCGAACAAACAAACCCAGAACGCCATGAAACAGCAGATTCTGGACATGGAAAACAGATTCGATGAGATGGTGAAAGAAACCCAAAAAGCTGAAATGGACACCAGAAATATGGAAATACAGGCTCTATAATGCATCTACAACTGCACACACGTGCAATGACGGATGCATGAACCTTTTATACACAACGAAGTTTGACACCTAATCTATAAAACTATGGCTAATTATTTTCCACCGTCAGAACTTTTAATAAATGATGACGGAAGTATATTTCATCTGCACCTGAAACCGGAAGAACTTGCCGACAAGGTAATTCTTTGCGGAGATCCGGGAAGAGTGACTACCATCGCAGGACATTTCGACAAAAAAGAATGCGAGGTGCAAAGCCGAGAATTCCACACCGTAACAGGAATATTCGAGGGCAAAAGAATAAGCGCTGTTTCAACCGGCATCGGATGCGACAACATTGATATCGTAATGAACGAGCTCGATGCGCTTAAAAATATTGACTTCAAGACAAGGACTGTAAAGGAAAAACTGACAAGTCTGGAAATCGTGAGAATAGGTACATGTGGAGGGTTGCAGGAATATACTCCTGTAGGGACGTTTATATGCAGCGAAAAGTCCATAGGATTCGACGGACTTCTGAATTTCTATGCAGGACGCGACGAGGTTTGTGACCTGGACTTCGAAAGAGCATTCAAGGAGCACATGAACTGGAACCCGAAACTTTGCTCTCCGTACGTCATTGACAACAGCCATGAACTGATGGAACGTATCTTCGACAGCAGTAAAAATATGGTAAAAGGTGTCACTATAGCTTGCGGAGGATTTTTCGGCCCTCAAGGACGAGAGCTGCGTATACCGCTTGCAGACCCAGACCAGAATAAAAAGGTGATGAGCTTCGAATACAAAGGCAAACGTATCACAAACTATGAGATGGAAAGTTCTGCCATAGCTGGACTAAGCGCCTTGCTCGGACACAAAGCAATGACAGTGTGCATGGTCATAGCAAACAGAGTGGCAAAGGAAGCTGACGCCAACTACAAGAATTCTATAGACGACCTCATAAAAATAGTACTGGAAAGAATCTGAGCGACAGCAAATGCCTGCTCAGACGTGTTATAACATAAATAGGAAAAGAAAATGTCCACAATCTGCGCAATAGCAACAGCACCAGGAGGTGCAATAGGAATAATAAGAGTGTCTGGAGAGGATGCCATAAAATTCACTGACAACATTTTTGAATCTGCTCACGGACACAAACTTGCAGATGCAAAACCATATACTTTGAACTTCGGAAATATCGTCGGCGACGGCGAAATAATAGATGAAGTTCTCGTAGCAGTATACAAAGCGCCACACTCCTACACCGGCGAAGATGGCACAGAAATCATGTGCCACGGTTCCAACTATATTCTGCAGCAGGTGATGGAACAATTGATAATACAAGGATGCAGTACTGCAAAACCTGGAGAATTTACGCAAAGGGCATTCCTCAACGGCAAAATGGACCTCAGCCAGGCTGAAGCCGTGGCAGACCTCATTGCTTCGTCGAATGCAGCTTCTCACCGTCTAGCCATGAATCAGATGAGAGGCGGATTCAGCAAGAAACTGCGCGAACTGCGCGACCAACTGCTGCAGATGACATCGTTGCTGGAACTTGAATTGGACTTCAGCGAAGAAGATGTCGAGTTCGCCGACAGACAGCAGCTCATGTCGCTCTCTGACGAGATCGAATCAGTCATATCCCACCTCACCGATTCATTCAAACTTGGCAACGCCATAAAGAACGGCATCCCAGTTGCCATCATCGGCGAAACAAACGTAGGAAAAAGTACGTTGCTCAATCAACTGCTTCATGAAGACAAAGCCATTGTCAGCGATATTCACGGCACAACAAGAGATGCCATCGAAGACTGCATAAACATCAACGGCACAGCTTTCAGATTTATCGATACAGCAGGAATAAGAGAGACAGACGATGTGGTTGAGAATATAGGGATAGAAAAGACATTCAGCAAAATAAAAGAAGCTCAAATCATACTGTTCCTTGTAGATGCAGAGGAAATAGCATCATCAGTTTCAGACAGCGAAACAGATGCCGACAGCACATATATGTCGCACCTCAACGACCTCAAGAAAAAATTGTTGCCGATGTGCGAAGACAAATCACTCATCATCGTCATAAACAAATGCGACAAAGTAGACACCGACCAAATGTACTCTGTCTACAACGAAATATACAAAGACTCAGGCATCAACGAAGATGAAACAATACAAATAAGCGCCAAGAACGGCGACAACATCAGCGCACTGGAAAACATGCTCACAGATGCCGCTAAGAACCTACAAACATCCGACAACGACATAATAGTGACCAACATCCGCCACTACGAAGCCCTCCAAAAAGCCCTCACAGCCATCAGAAACGTCAAGACCGGCCTCCAAAACAACCTGTCCGGCGACCTCATCGGCGAAGACCTCCGCGACTGCCTCCAACACCTCGGCGAAATCGTAGGCGAAATAACCAACGACGAAATACTCGGAAATATTTTTGCACATTTCTGCATCGGAAAGTGAGGTGCGGCAAACAAGAGCAAATATAAAGCACGGAAGTCGCTGAAAATCAATACTTAATTAAACGTAACGAGATTGCAGATTCTTGCTCGACTATTCTTGATTATCGGGAAAATCGTATAATTTTGTCCCCCGGTTGTCCCCCAGCGGTCAATCGGGGGACAAAATTTTGGCCCTCATGGCCCTCGGGGGACAAAACTCAAAACAGAATACGTAACGCTTAATACTGAGTAATATGGCAGAAAAGAAATCCGTAACGCAGAAAGAGCCGGTAAGGCTCAGAGAGAAGAAGCTGGCTAATGGCAATGTCAGCTTGTACCTCGACATCTACAAGAGTGGCAAACGTGCAAAAGAGTATTTGAAGCTCTACTTGATTGAAGAGACCAATGCTGCTGCACGTGAGCAGAACCGTCGTACCTTGGCTACAGCGCAAGCCATCAAGGCCAAGCGCATGATTGAACTACAGACTCGCGAATACGAGTTTACCAAGGAGTATAAGACCGATACCTTCTTCTTGGACTATTATCGTAAGATGTGTGAGAAACGCCATCAGAACCCTGAGAGCCAAGGGAATTGGGGTAACTGGCACAGCTGTTTGAAGTATCTTGAAATCTATTGTGATGAGATGACAACGTTCAAGGAAATCACACCGGAATGGATTCTTGGATTCAAGGAATACCTCAACACCGTAGAGAAGGATACGCATAAGAAGACGAACAAAGCTGGAAGCGAGTTATTTCAACCTCTTTCCCAGAACTCAAAGGTTTCCTACTTCAATAAATTGCGAGCCTGCATCAACCAAGCCTATGACGAGCACATCATCCCCACAAATCCTTTGCGAGGCATCGAAGGATTCAAACAGGCTGAGGTGAAACGTGACTATTTGACTATTGAGGAAATCAAACAGTTAGCAGCCACACCTTGTAAGTACCCCTATCTCAAAAACTCCTTCTTGTTCTCGTGTTTGACAGGTTTACGCAAGAGTGACATAGAAAAATTGACTTGGGGCGAAGTAACCAAATTTGGCGATTTTACGCGCATCGTTTTCAAACAAAAGAAAACAGGTGGTCAGGAATATCTCGACATAACCCCACAAGCTGAGGAATATTTAGGCACACGTGGCGAAAATCATGAAATGGTATTTGCTGGTTTCAAGTATGGTGCCTGGACATTGCTCGAACTTAGACGCTGGGTATTGGCTGCAGGCATTACCAAAGACATCACCTTCCATTGTGCTCGTCACACTTTCGCTGTCTTGATGCTCGACTTGGGTACAGACATTTACACCGTATCAAAACTATTGGGACATCGCAATCTTACCACAACTCAAATCTACGCAAAGGTCGTGGATAAGAAGAAGCAGGATGCCGTATCAATGATTCCAAGCATAAAGATGGAGGACTGAGTATGAATCGCCAGCAAATCGTTATCCGTATAGAAAGGATGAACCGCTTCTCCAAGCAACTCACCTATTGGGTGGAGCTTGGAAGCGAGTTCTACCTCCCAGCCTTTGATCCAGAGCTGAGTCAATTTGGGCAGTGGGCTAAAGAGCTCCAATCGTACCTTAGAACTGAACATCCTGATTCATTAGTTCAACGCATACTTAGCTTTCCCAAGCAGGACTTGCTTCTAGAGTATTTGGAAGAACATCAGAGAGAATTGCCCAAGGAGATATATGCCTCCCTCTCTGCTTATGCCTCTACCATTAACGCCATTAAGGAATTGCTCAACGAGTTGAAGGCAGAGAATAAAGGCGATTTCCGCTATCTTGTGGATGGTCTGGCCTTCAAAGAAGCTGCTGATTTGCTCCAACGATGTGTAGATGCCGGCATATTGACCGAAGAGTATCAGCCAATGCCTACCACCACCAGTGCACAGCTAAGACTCATAGCCTTTGCCGTAAGCACCATCTTAAAGTTTAAGGTAAGAAATCGATGGGCCTTCTTTGAAGAACAATGGAACCATTCACACAACAAACTGTCGGGCGTGTCTCTTCCTATCCGTAATGCTGAGGTCATGGAAGTTGTTATAAATCTTTTCCCCGAAGTTGATTTCAGCTCTCTTTTTGCGCCAAAGGTCTATTTGAAGTTCGATACTCCATACAATACAGCCCACATCAAAAGATTGTACACCGACTTAATGCGGGGCATGTACTTAGATGAATCGACCTCATTTGAACAGTTCCTGGGCATCTTTGGTAAAGGTGATAATCGAACCCCTGTAAACTGGATTCAAGAACAAAGGAAACTCGGATATTTCATTCACCAAGCCTTTGCTCCAACCAACAAGGATTTTTGGAAAAAGGCCGTGAGCCGTTTCCGTGTCAACGGCGAGCTACCTCATAAAGGAAGTTTGCAGTCTGGCTATCAGGCATTGGTAAGGGACAACCTCGTCGAAGGCTACTGTCCAGAACTGATGGAAATAGCAGGCAGATACAAAAGACAATAAACGCTCTGTAATTGAGCATCTTAGTATAAACATTCAAAAATTACACTGAAATGAAAAGAACAAACTTTTCTATCTCTCTTTTTAGAGAAATGGCAGTGGTTCACTCAGTGGACACAGCCAAAATGTGGTAAAAATGGGCTGCATTTAATGGTGCGAGAAGCGCATCAAACTTATGTAGCCGAAGTGATGAACCTCGGTAAGCGTTACGAACGCTTTGCGGAAGACTTTCTCAATTCCAACCTCTACCACGATGCAGAGGATGCGTTAAGTAAGAATCAGCACGCAAAGAATTATGCCATCATTAAAGGTCTCCTCCTTCGCAAGGAACTGGTACAAAAATACTTTGTGGCCAGCGACTTGAAAGACGAAGACATCAAGCATTTACTCAACATCCATGACACTACCGCTCCCCCTTCTTTGAGCGTATTGTCTATAAACAGAACTGATAGCGGACATTCATTGCCCGCTATCTTTGTTTCCGGGAGCTCCTCCGACTTCAAGCCCAACATACCTTCTGAAGCTATCGACCTCATTGTACATTGTGTTAATGAGGCTGGTTTGTTTAGGGAGAAAGTGAGTCAGCAGGATATGCTGTCTTTCTTTTCATGTGCTACCGATAAGAAGTTTATTTCGTCCAACAACCGATTGGTGGCTATGTTCTTCGATGGTATCGCCGAGAAGTGCTATATCACTGATGCCTGGCAGCATGTGATAGAGCAGCATCAACTGATCATTAGTTCTTCTGGTAAGAAATTACTAACCGCTAAGGACTTGTCATCTTCGCTCTATCAGAACAATGAAAAGACCAGCAAATCCAAGGAAAAAGCGCTATCCAAATTGCTGGAAATGCTCCCGAATGTGGATTAAACGCAAGGAAATCCACTAAAGGAAACTCAAAAGATTGAGAATGGGATTGAGTGTGGCATTGAGTCTCAATTTTCGTTCTTTTTATCCTGAACCATACCCTCTAACTTTGCCCTCCGTAATCGATTACAAGACGATAACGGAGGGCTTTTGCCTTCCTATGTTGAACCAAACGAATTGAAATATGCAACATTCCAGAAGACAACGTGATAATGTCACTAATCAACGCCTCAGTAGCATTGAAGAGGCGGTATCACAAATAAAAAAGACGCTGAATATTGATAGTGCACAATGTGCCGCTCCATCTATGATTGCTCTATCGGAACGCTTACAAGCCGTTGAGCAGCGTCTGTTTAAGGAGAAAACCGTGCTTTCTACCACAGAAGCTTGTCAGTATATGGGCATCGCAGAGAGTTATCTCTACAAGCTGACTTCAGCCAAGAAGATTCCTCATTACAAGCCAAATGGCCGTATGATATACTTCGACAAGTATGAACTCGACCAATGGCTGTTGAGCAATCCCATAATGGTCATTCCCAATACTTCACCTATTATAAACACCCAAAAAGCCGCACAACAATGAAAGAGACAGAGCTAATCGCCATGCTCAAAAATGTGGAAGAGATTCACGAATATATGGGCAACGTAAAAGAAATGGACACCTTCTTGCAGAAAGTGGCCGACATCAAGAGCTTCTTGTCTCGCTTTGATTCACTTGAAGTGTTACTCAATCACATGAAAGTATTGGAACGTCAGGCTTACATGCTGAAAGAGTACTTTACCGTGGATGAAGCAGCACTCTATTTGGGCATGTCCAAAAGCCAAATCTACAAGATGACCTCACAAAAGGAGATTACGGTGTATAAGCCTCACGGCAAGAATGTCTATATGAAGCGTGATGAAATCAACGAATGGATTGGTCGCAGCAAGATTCTTTCTTCTTACGACCTAATCTATGAAGCAGAGAAAAATGCCAGAGAATGGGCTGAACTCAATGCTAAATCCAATAATAAACGAAACAAGTAGCACCATGTCTGAATTTTCAAAACTGTTTGAGGGGCAAAAGATTGACGAGAATAAGTACAAGGAAATCTTGAGCCACATACGCCTGAAAGTAACTGAGGAGTATGAGTTTCCTCCGGAAATCGTCAAGGTGAATGGTACCACCATTGCCACTATTGGCAATTTTAGCGCATCCACGGGCAAACCAAAGAGCAAGAAAACTTTCAACATCTCGGCTATAGTAGCGGCGGCACTATCTGGTAAGGAGGTGCTGCGCTATAAGGCTACCCTACCACCTGATAAGCGAAAGATCCTCTACATCGATACGGAGCAGAGCAAATGCCACTGCCACAAGGTACTGAAACGAATATTGAAGTTGGCAGGATTGCCCACCGACAAGGAAAACGAGAATATTGAGTTCTTTGTCCTTCGAGAGTACAATCCTGATCAGCGACGTGATATTATCAATTGTGCTTTACAGACAGAACACAACATCGGTTTGGTGGTTATTGATGGTATTCGTGACTTGATGCGTGACATTAACAGTCCCAGTGAGTCGCTGGACATCATCAACGACCTGATGAGGTGGTCCAGCTATTATGAGCTGCACATTCATACGGTGCTTCATTTGAATAAGGGTGATGATAATACCCGTGGACACATCGGTACGGAGTTGAACAATAAGGCAGAAACGGTGTTGCAAATAACCAAGTGCATCGACAACCCCAACATGAGTGAAGTCAAAGCCATGCACATTAGAGATAAAGAGTTCGCCCCTTTTGCCTTTGAGATTGATGAGCAAGCGCTACCACAACTGGTTAGCGATTATACGCACCGCATGACCAAGCGTGAACGAAGTGTTTCGTTGGATAAACTATCTGATGAAAAGCACCGTGAGGCATTAAAGATAGGTTTTACCTTACCTGATCCTGTTGGCTATGGGCAGATGTTGGAATGCCTAAAGACCGGCTATGAAGCTATCGGTTACTCTCGTGGGCGAAACACGTTGGTAAACCTCAGCAAGTTCCTAGTAAACTGCAATGCCATTATCAAGGACAGCCGAGGCTACTCTTTCAATGAGAGCTGGAGTGGTAGCGAATCATCCAAAGGTACTGCTAATCCCAAAGGTTAGTTTAGTGCGTGTATATATAATATGTAAACGGAAACGAACTCCCCTATTTACGATGAACATAGCAGAAGCAAAAGCTATCAACTTGGTAGCATTTTTGAAGGCCATTGGCTTCAAACCCAAGAAGGTGGTTGGTCAGCAGTATTGGTACAATTCTCCTTTGCGCAGTGAGAATACCGCCTCATTTAAGGTGGACAACAAGAAGAACCTTTGGTACGATTTTGGCCTTGGGCAAGGTGGTGACATCATAAATTTTGCCAAGTTTTTCTACAATACGATTGATACACCAACGGCATTGGCTAAGATTGCAGAGGAAGAAGGTGCACCTCAAGCCGCAGTGCAAGCGCTACCTGAAGTGATTCGCCAGAATCAAGCCTCTATGCACCACGTCGAAATGAAACCTCTCACAAATTTTGCCCTCCTATCGTATCTTGAATCAAGAGGCATAGATAGGAGTATTGGTCAGAAGTATTGTAAAGAGATACATTACCAACTTCGTGATAAGCAATATTATGGTATAGCCTTTCAGAATATCAGCGGTGGTACAGAAATCCGGAACCCTTATTATAAAGGATGTATTGGAAATAAGAACGTCACCATTATTTCCGAACGGCCAGACACGCCCTACATTGACTGTTGTGTCTTTGAAGGGTTCATGGATTTCTTGTCATACCAGACTTTAATGATGAAGCATGACCCAAAGGTTTGTATAGACAGACCCTATGATTGTCTAATCATGAATTCGGTGTGCAATCTTACGCCCACCATCAAGCATCTTGAGAAGTATGAGTACATCCACTGCTTTCTTGATAACGATAAAGCAGGACAAGTGGCAACAGAAACCTTGGTAGGCTTGTATGGATCCAAAGTGAAGAACGAATCCATACGTTATTCTGATTATAAAGACGTGAACGACTATCTTATGGACAAACGTCTGTAAACGACCTTACAGAACTACTAGAATTGGCTCTCCTTTTGGGGAGCCTTTTTTGTTTTCACTGTTCGTAAAAAACATGTTTAGAGTATGAAAACAAAGTATGATATTGATTTTTCTAAGAAGAGTTGTTAAGATTAAGGCCAGATGAGGGACAAAATTCTTTGTTCTGCAGTTTTCGTTATTCCTTTGCACACGTCAACAGCGGCAAAACTGCTGGCAAAACAAGAATTGTGTAACAAAAATCAGAGTATAATATGAGCCCATTCGTAATATTCGTAATCGTACTTACAGTCATCTACATTATCTACTATGCAGTGATGATAACCAGAGACTTGTATGGCAAGAAGGAAGAACATAAGTCGCAAGAAGAGGTCTTCGATGTGGGTGATATGGTCGAAGAAGAAACGGCTGTTTCCGTCCATGAAAGCGACAATGGTTTTAGCGTGGCTGATAAGGAATATGAAACAATGAACCTCCATGATGAAGATGAAGCAACTCCTTCATCAGAGGGCACAAGTGGAGACGCAAAGTCTGAAAAGCCAGCTTCAAATAATGTTGGAGAAGACTTGGCCCATAAGGTCGAAGAAAAGTGCGATGTGGCTCAGCCCTTCATGAGTGATGGTATGTATGCCGACGACTTCTACAAAAACTTAATCAATGGCAACAGAACGAATCGCCCTCAAATCAAAATCGAACATATAAGAAATGAACTGTAGAAATAGGATAACCAGCTTGGCTCTAACCGCTGTAAGTTCCCTCTATGGACTTACGGCTTCGGCCAAATGCGGTAGCGTGAATTACAGCCAAGGAGCGGATGCCCTTGCCATGATGCACGACTACGTGGTCACCATGATGCTATATGTGCTCTACCTTGCGTATGCCTTTGCTGCTATCATGGCAATTATTTCTGCGCTACAGATATACATCAAAATGAACACTGGCGAGGATGGCATTACAAAGTCCATCATGACCCTGATTGGAGCCATACTCTTTATGATTAGCGCTTCCATCGTGTTCCCGGCCTTCTTTGGCTACCAAATTTATACGTAAACTCAACTGCAGACGAGGATATAAAAAACAATGAATCAATTAAAAACAGAAAAGAATGTTCAAGAAAGCAACTAATTTTTTGAAGCGTACCGCTAAGAAAGCGATTACGTCAGAGCGTTTGAAGACCATGGCCCTCATGCTCGTAGTAGGAACAGGTGTCGCAATGGCACAGAACTCAGCTGGTGACTACTCCGCCGGTACCACGGCTCTCACAACTGTGACCGAGGAAATCGCTAAATACGTACCTATCGTCGTCAAGTTGTGTTACGCCATCGCAGGTGTCGTTGCCGTTGTTGGTGCGATCTCCGTCTATATCGCCATGAACAACGAGGAGCAGGATGTCAAGAAGAAGATCATGATGATCGTCGGTGCTTGTATCTTCCTCGTTGCCGCTGCCCAGGCTCTGCCTTTGTTCTTCGGTGTAACTAACTAAGTATGAAGGATGAATGGCAAGTCAAGAGCAGGAAATCCGTTACCCAGATTACCCACTATTCAAGGGACTGCAAAAGCCCCTTGAGTTCATGGGTATTCAAGGGCGCTACATCTATTGGGCAGCCGGGGCTATCGGTGGAGCCATCGTTGGCTTCATCTTAGCCTACTGTCTGATAGGATTTATCGCTGGATTAATAGCTTTGGTCGCTTCCATTTCCATTGGTGCTGCGCTCATCATCATCAAACAGCGAAAAGGATTGCACACCAAGAAAGATGACCAAGGTGTTTTTATTTATGCCTATAACAAGCGTATGTAACAAAAGACCATCATGACCAACGTGTGGATTAAATAGTAATGTAGAACGTAGGTAGGCTCACCCAACCAAGGGAACGAGCCTACCTTTATTTGTAGAAATCAAAATGAATAGAACTTTAGTCATTGGAGCTGTAGCGCTCACCTCGATACTTTGTTTGGGCTGTAAGGAGAAGCCCTATGAACTGGCCAAGTTGAAAGCAGTTAGAGCGGCTGAAGAGGCTCGCAGGAACTGGTTGCTTATGGGCAATGAGTATGTTGGTAATCAGAATGCCGACCAAGAGAAAGTAAATACGGCAACAACAGACAGCCTTATCAACGATAAGCCTATCCTCACGGATTCAATGAGCAAAGATTCACTCTAAAACAACAATACAATGGTAATATACATTCTACTTTTCTTTGTTGCAGCCTGTATTGGTATGGCCATATCAGTCTATGCCTTCGGAACAGGCGGTAAGCGAAAGAAAATCTTTCAAGACATCTATTTCTCTGTAGAAGAAACAGATGGAATTGGTGTACTCTACACAAAGTCCGGTGAGTACTCCGCTATTCTAAGAATGGAAAATCCTGTACAGAAATACTCTGCAAACATTGATAGCTACTACGAGTTTACAAACTTGTTTACAGCGATTGGCCAGACTTTAGGTGAGGGCTACGCTATTCACAAACAAGATGTTATCAGCCGTAAGGAGTTTAAGAATGAAGATGGAAACAAACACGAGTTTCTTTCTGAGTCTTATTTCCGCTACTTCAAGGGCCGAGTATATACCGATAGCGCCACTTACATCACCATCACGCAAGAATCTAAGAAGAGCCGTTTGCTCTCATTTGATAACAAGAAATGGCGTGACTTCTTGGTGAAGATACGCAAGGTGCAAGACCAACTCAAAGATGCCGGCATTTCAGCCAAGTTTTTGAATAAGCAGGAAGCCAGCGAGTATGTCGATCGCTTCTTTGCCATGAACTTCAAAGACAAAATTGTGTCGATGAGCAACTTCAATGTGGATGAAGAATCCATAGATATGGGCGATAAGCGTTGCAAGGTCTATAGTCTTGTGGATGTGGACTGCGCAAACCTTCCTGCTGCTATCCGTCCCTTTACCAATATTGAGGTGAACAACACCAGTATGCCTGTTGACCTCGTATCATTGGTGGACAATATACCAGGCGCAGAAGTCGTGGTGTACAACCAAATCGTCTATATGCCCAACCAAAAGCGTGAGTTGGCATTGCTTGACAAAAAGAAAAACCGTCATGCCAGTATGCCCAACCCCAGCAATCAGATGGCGGTGGAAGACATCAAGCGTGTACAAGAAGTGGTGGCCAGAGAAAACAAGCAATTGGTCTATACCCACTATAACCTTGTGGTGGCTGTTTCTCCCGATACAGACCTGCAGAAATGCACCAACCATTTGGAGAACAGTTTCGGACGTATGGGCATTCATATCTCCAAACGCGCCTATAACCAGTTGGAACTGTTTGTCAACTCATTCCCCGGCAACTGCTATGGCATGAGTGATGAATACGACCGCTTCCTAACGTTGGGCGATGCTGCTTCCTGCCTGATGTATAAGGAGAAGATTCAGCACAGTGAAGACACTCCGCTGAAGATATACTACACCGACCGTCAAGGTGTTCCAGTGGCCATTGATATTACAGGTAAGGAAGGACGTAACAAGCTGACAGACAATAGTAATTTCTTTTGTTTGGGTCCTTCTGGAAGTGGCAAAAGCTTCCACATGAATAGCGTTGTTCGCCAACTTTGGGAGCAAAATACAGATGTTGTCATGGTCGATACCGGTAACTCTTACGAAGGACTTTGTGAGTATGTCGGCGGCAAGTATATCAGCTATACCGAAGAGAAGCCTATCACCATGAATCCCTTCCGCATCAACCGTGAGGAACTCAATGTGGAGAAGACAGGCTTCTTGAAAAACTTGGTGTTGCTCATTTGGAAAGGTTCTCAAGGAACGGTCAGTAAAACTGAAGACCGCCTGATAGACCAAGTTATTACGGAATACTACGACACCTATTTCAATGGGTTCACAGGTTTCACACCTCCCCAGCGAGAGGATTTGCGTAAGAGTCTGATTATCGACGACCGTAACCACGCCCATCACAATCCTGACGAAACAGAGAAAGAGCGTGAAGAACGCTTGGAACGCACTATCAATCAGATAGAGCAACGTCGTAAGGAGCTGAAAGTTGAAAGCCTTTCGTTCAACACCTTCTATGAGTTCTCTGTGCAGCGTATTCCCGACATCTGTAGTGAAAACAGTATTAGTGGTATTGATATATCCACCTATCGCTACATGATGAAAGACTTCTATCGAGGCGGCAATCACGATAAGACCCTGAACGAGAACATGGACAGCTCGCTGTTTGATGAAACCTTCATCGTTTTCGAGATTGATGCCATCAAGGATGATCCTTTGCTCTTCCCCATTGTGACGCTCATCATCATGGATGTGTTCCTGCAGAAGATGCGTATCAAGAAGAACCGCAAGGTGTTGGTCATCGAGGAGGCATGGAAAGCTATTGCCAGTCCGCTGATGGCAGAGTACATCAAGTACCTCTATAAAACAGCTCGTAAGTTCTGGGCCAGTGTGGGCGTGGTTACTCAGGAAATCCAAGACATCATAGGTAGTGAGATTGTGAAGGAAGCCATCATCAACAACTCAGACGTGGTGATGCTACTTGACCAAAGCAAGTTCAAAGAACGCTTTGATACCATCAAATCTATCCTTGGTTTGACCGATGTGGATTGCAAGAAAATCTTCACCATCAACCGACTGGAGAATAAAGAAGGCCGTAGCTTCTTCCGAGAAGTGTTTATCCGTCGAGGAAGTACCAGCAATGTGTATGGTGTGGAGGAACCGCATGAATGCTACATGACCTACACCACTGAACGCGCCGAGAAGGAGGCTTTGAAGCTCTACAAATCTGAGTTGCAATGCTCTCACCAAGAAGCCATCGAGGCTTACTGCCGTGACTGGGATGCTTCCGGAATATCTAAGTCTCTGCCTTTTGCCCAAAAGGTGAATCAAGCAGGACACGTATTGAATTTATCAACCCGTAAAACAAAAGTATAATGAAAGCAGAAAACTTATCGCAATCAACTGAAGCTTCTTCATCAAAGAAAGCCCCCAACCTTTTCGATGAAGAACTATTCAAAGAATGTTTGAAGCGTGACTTTCACGCAAAGCCTGTTGGCGGCCAAAAGCTGAATGACTTTGGCTGGCAAATGTACACCAGTGCCAGAGAAGCTTACTTGTCTCAACCTTGGTACATCCGGTTGTTTTATTCCAAAGCAGGTCGTATGAAGAAGGCCATGTTTGATGCGATGGCCATTCATGAAGTGTTCGTTTTTACTGCTGCTGAAAGTTGTGTGGCAGCAGAGAAATACATGTTTGAACATCGTAATACCATCCAAATTTCCCAATAACTAAGAACTCAATGAACAAGATACACCTACTTATCGTCCTATTCCTTTTCTGCCTTGGGCAAACCGCTCAAGCGCAGTATTACAGCGTGAACTACGACAAAAAGACTGTCGCAGCGATGGCTGCTGCCTACAATACCGAGGCTGCTACCGAGGCATACTATAATGAGCAGGTGCAAAACATCTTGAAGCACTACAATGCGGCCGAGGTAGCTACGGCAGGCATCTTTGCCTCCAAGTTCCTCGACCGCAAAGCGCTTACTGAATTGGGTGTTTGGAGCAGCAGTACCGAAAACTATTACTACCGCCGTATCTACAACATGGTCAGCAGAAAAATTATGCCAAAGATTTGGACGGTAGCCGGCATGATGCTCAAAAGCCCACAAACCGCCTTGTACTGGGGAAGCTATCTCGTGAAGATATGCGACGACACCAAGAGCCTGTGTATGCAGTTCGAGAGCGTCGTGACTAATTCTTCCCTTACTTTCTCAGACATTGCATTCTTGCAAATCAAGGATGAGATAACTTCTATCCTCAAACTATCAGAGATAGGTAATGTAGATTGGCAAAGAATGCTCGATGACCTGTCAAAGGTGCCGGGCAACTTTACGGTGGATAACCTAAAATCGGATATAGACAACCTCTATAAAACGGGCGTGAACTTGGCTTCTGCAGGTGTGAGTAACATTGGAGACGCTTTTCTGCAGAGTAGTCAGTTTCACGACTTGATCAATGGTAAGTTGGGTGCAGCCGTGAATATCGTAGATAACTACTCCTCGCTCTTTGAACAACTTGACAAGAGCGTGGGCAATACTTTGTTGGGAATGATTGGTGGTAAAGACAATGTCGCTGGCCTATTCAACTTTGCTAACTACAATCTGACCTCATGGATGACGGACTATCTGAGTGAAACCGCAGGTAACTACTATACCCAACGGTGGTACATTGCTCGCAGAGACCAAGGTACAGAAACGCTTTGCGATTACTATCCTCCGACCGATGATAACAGTGTGATCAACGGTGGCGAGTGGACCCGCTTTGCCACCAGCGACCCGAATTTCTCTCCAAGTTCTGCGCAACGCGAACAAATCCTGAGCAACTCTGAACGCTATGCCGGTTGGTCACGTAGCAGAGTGGCCATGCTGAATAAGCAGAATGATGGCTTCACCTATTATATAAACTACTACCTCAAGGCTTACATCATCAGTCGTAAGGGAAAGCAAACTCAGAAGTCATATGCATACGAAATCCATGTGACCAAATCTTGGAACCATGTGGAAGAAGTGTACGAAGAAGTGTTCGATTCCTATAGCATGGACTTGAATACCTTCAAAGCCCAGTTGAATGCTCGACTCTCTGAATTTAATGACAACGAAGAAGGCTATACCTATTATATAGGTTCCGATAGCAGAAACTATTATCAGGCTACCGATGCCGGCAAACTGAAAGGTTGCGAAAGCGTAACCATCAGTGTCACCTGCAGTGATGGCGTTTCTTTGGGAAGCGGCAGTACTCAGTACAAGTGTCGTGAATGCGGTGGTTCACTTAATGGGCACAGTAAAGAATGTGCGATGCGCACGACCGTTACCGAAAGTTCAAGCAGTCAGGAAGAATTGGCGAAGCTAGAAGCCGAATACAAGGCGCAGGTTGAGCAAATCAATTCAGAAATTGCCACATTGGAAGCTGACAACCAAAGACTGATTGAGCAAATGCACCATAACCCGACCTTAGGCCCTTACAACGTAAAATTGATTGAGGCCAATAATGCCAAAATAGCTCAGCTCAAAAAGGACTTAGCTGAGGTTCAACAGAAGCAGGCTGAGTTGGAGCAAGCCAAAACCGATGCAGCAGAAGACAATGCTGTGGCCACTGATGACTACTACCGCATTCCGGCCATCATGCAAGATTGTAAGACCGCTTACAATCTCACATGGCAAGGCCCAGGAGCTTGGGAAGGCTATACCTATGTGCGCAAGGCTACCATGCCCAACATCAATGGCGTGATTACCTTCAAAGCCACCCTGAGCATTGTACGCAAACCGAAGTACTTCTTGGGTATTAAGATACATCGAGCCATTCTACAAATCAGTTGGGAACTCACGTCGGAATACACCAGCACCTCTGTGGTAGAAGTGATGACGCTTGACCCGAATAAGAGTGATAAGGAAAAGGCTGACGAAGTAAACAAACGAATCTCTGAAATCGCTCAGGAATATCCTTCCTGTAAGATAACGACTGAATACGCAAAAACGGCTCCGACAGAAAATGACGGAACACCGGACACCTATCACTTGCTTTGGCAAAGCGACCGATTGGAGATTGCCAGACAAGTGGATAGTCGTATTACAAAAATCTATGCCGACTTGGTGTCGCTGGAGAAGATGATGCACTACAAACGTAGCATTATTGACGTGCTCAAATCCGTAGCGCCTCACATAAACGACGACCAAGGCCGACGGCTCACTTTGGTAGAACAATGCAGAAAACGCTGGCTAAGAAAGGCCGCAAACAGTATGCATTCTGACAGCTATAACGGTAAATACGACGAGGAGGAATAAGCAATGGAATACGTAAATGCTAAGATTAGGAAAGTAGTGCGTGCTATTATACTAATGGAAGTATTCATTGGCTATCAGCAAGAAGCACACGCGCAATGGAGCTTTGATGTGCCCAGTATTGAGGCTTATATCAACGACCATAAGAAGCAGCGCAGTCTGCTCTTGGCTAGAAGTACGCTTGAGTATAGCAATAAGCTGCTACACGAATACAGCAGCAAGGAAACCGTGAAATACAAGGAACTGAACGTGGACCTTGACAAGTACACACGTGCCTTTGATGTGATTGACGTACTCTATCAATCGCTTCGTACAAGTCTGAATGTATACTCCACTTATGAAGGAGTGAGTGACCGCATCAAGGACTATAAGAAGCTCTTGAATGATTACAACGAGAAAGTGCTCAAGCGCCACCATGTGGAATTGGCCGATACCATCATCATAGGCATCAACAAGCGAGCCATTGAAAACATAGCAGAGGAAGGTGAACACCTGTATAAGTCGGTAAGCGATTTGGTGCTCTATGCTACCGGAGCTGCTGCCTGCTCTACTTCTGATTTGTTGATGGTACTAGAATCCATCAATAATGGATTGGACAATATTGAAAGGCATTTGAATCGCTCCTACTTCGAGACATGGCGTTACGTTCAGCTTCGCATTGGTTACTGGAAAGAGAAGGTTTATCGCACCAAGACCAAACAGCAAATGGTTGAAGATGCTTTTAGCAGATGGCGTGTGGCTGGCAAATTAGGATATTAGTATGGACTAAAATACTACAACAATGAAAGCAATAAAGAAAATACTATGCGTGGCATTGATAATGACTGCAATAAGCCATGCAGCCTTTGCTCAAAGAGTAACATATAACCATGATTCCTCCAAGAAGAATCAAGTGACAGTGATGGAATTGGGAAGCGGAGCATTGACTCCGGAACTCTATTACACCCTGCTTCATCGAAGCTATAAGAAGTCTGCCGCCACAAAGAACAAACAGTCGTTCCGAACCGCAGCGAGTATTGCACTCTATAACCAAGTGGACGAAGCGGAGGCCATCGATTCTGCTCTTACTGCAAGAGCTAAGATTGAAGCTTTGAATGTGACCGACCGCACGGTGGATGTGGCATGGCTGGCCGAAGGCTCTAAAATCAATGGCAAGATGGAAGATTTCCAGAAGAACATTGATCGAATTATTCCTGCTGGTGGTGACTATTATGAGAAGCAACGATGGACGGAATACTATAACGTCTTTCAATGCGCTATCAAGTCCACTAAGGAAGCCTATATGCCCAATGCACAGCGAAAGAAAATGTATTTGAGCATCTATAAAGATGTGTATGCTCAGAACGAAATTCTTATCAAGCGCCTGGTGCAAATGAACAATGTAGCGAAGACCAAAGAATTGCTTGCAACGAATGGTTCTTACCGTACCGCAGATAAGCAAAGCATTGCTGATGGAGCTCGTGGACGTTGGAAAGAAATAGGTCAAAGAACGAACGGCGGGACAAAAACGGGACAAAATCAATGAGAAAAATGAATACTAAGCGTAAACATCAAAAGTAAACGACTATGGCAGATACGAGTAATATCTTATCCGACTTTGGCATCAATCTCCTTGAAGAAGAGATAGATGACGTGATTTTTCAGACCAATGAGTTTCTAACCGATGCGACATTCACTGGTTCACAAGGGCCGTTTTGGTGGATCCTTCAAATGAGTATGGCGCTGGCCGCATTGTTCTCCATCATCGTTGCCGCAGGTATGGCTTACAAGATGATGGTGAAGCATGAGCCACTGGACATCATGAAACTTTTCAAGCCGTTGGTTATCTCCATTATTCTCTGCTGGTGGTACCCACCTGCAGATACCGGTATGGGTAATAGCGGTAGCCACTGGAGTGTGCTTGACTTTCTGAGTTACATTCCCAACGCCATTGGTTCCTATACTCACGACCTTTATCAGGCAGAAGCCACTCAGATTGAAGACAAGTTTGCCGAGGTGCAGGAGTTGGTGTATGTGCGTGATACTATGTACACGAACTTACAAGCTCAAGCGGATGTGGCTCACTCAGGAACCTCCGACCCTAATCTTATCGAAAGTACGATGGAACAGACAGGCGTGGATGAAGTCACCAATATGGAGAAAGAATCCTCTCGTCTATGGTTCACATCACTAACCGCAGGAGCTGTAGTCGGAATAGATAAACTCGTGATGCTAATCGCCCTTATTGTCTTCCGTATCGGATGGTGGGCCACGATTTATTGCCAACAAATTTTGCTTGGAATGCTCACTATTTTCGGGCCTATCCAGTGGGCGTTTAGCCTTTTGCCGAAATGGGAAGGGGCTTGGGCGAAGTGGCTCACACGCTATCTGACCGTGCATTTCTATGGAGCCATGCTCTATTTTACGGGTTTCTATGTTCTGCTCCTCTTCGACATCGTTCTCTGCATTCAAGTTGAGAATCTGACCGCAATTACAGTGTCCGAACAGACGATGGCTGCTTACCTGCAGAACTCCTTCTTCTCTGCTGGCTATTTGATGGCCGCAAGTATCGTAGCCTTGAAGTGCCTGAACTTGGTACCAGACTTGGCCGCATGGATGATTCCAGAAGGAGACACCGCATTCTCAACCCGTAACTTTGGTGAAGGCGTAGCCCAACAAGCTAAGATGTCAGCTACAGGAGCCATGACCAGTATGATGAAGTAACAATCAAATAATAACGCAATATGGTAATCAAAAATCTCGAAAACAAGATTAAGCTCGTCACCATCATCTGCTCGATGTTCCTTGTGGGGTGCATTCTCATTAGTATCTCCAGTATCTGGACGGCAAGAAGCATGGTGGTCGATGCGCAAAACAAAATCTACGTATTGGATGGCAATGTGCCCATCTTAGTGCAGCGAACCACCATGGAAGAAACCTTGGACATAGAAGCGAAGAGTCACATCGAACGCTTCCACCACCTCTTCTTTACGCTGGCTCCTGACGACAAATACATCAAGTACACCATGGAGAAAGCCATGTATCTCGTGGATGAAACAGGTTTGGCGCAGTACAACACTTTGAAGGAAAAAGGCTTCTACTCGAACATCATGGGTACCAGTGCCGTCTTCTCTATTTTCTGCGACAGTATCAAGTTCAATGAAGAAAAAATGGAGTTCACCTACTATGGCCGTCAGCGCATCGAGCGCCGTACCAGCATCCTTACTCGTGAGTTGGTCACTGCCGGTCAGTTGAAGCGCGTGCCTCGCACCGACAACAATCCCCATGGATTGCTCATCGTGAATTGGCGCACCCTACTCAACAAGGACATCAATCAGAAAACGAAAGCTAACTATTAAAAGGTAAGCATATGAAAGGATTCAAGAAAATGCTCTTCGGAGAAAAGATGCCTGATAAGGATGATCCGAAGTATAAAGAACGCTATGAGCGTGATGTGGCCGCCGGACGCAAGTTCGCCAAAACACTTCGCATTGATAAGGCTGCAGCCAAGGTGCAGAAGTTTGCAGACATCCACCGCACGCTATTCCTGGTTATCGTTTTCAGTTTTGTGGCATTCAGTTTTGGTTTCAACATCTTCCGCATAGTGAAGGTGTACAACAGAGGCGGTGAACGTTGCACTGCCACCGAACTTCAAGACTCAGTTTTGAAGGCTCGCCACAACCGACTGGTAACACCCATTCAAAAGAGTGATAACGCTAAAACGAAAGAACAATGAAGCTGACAGATAAAATCAATTTTCGACAGCCTAAATACATGCTGCCGCTCATCGTATATCTTCCAGTGATTGGTACGGCTTACTTCGTCTTTGACATGTTCGACACAAAGATTGAGGACAAACCAGCTGCCAACCTCCAAACCACCGAATATCTGAACTCAGACCTTCCTGAAGCTCAGATTAAGGGAGGTGACGGCATTGGAGGCCGCTACGAAAGTATGGTCAAATCATACGGAAAGATTGAAGACCATAGTGCCATCAGTAACATCGATAGAAACAATCAAGATGAAAAGGAAGCATATGAATCAAAATACTCCGATGCCGAATTGGAAATGCTGGATAAAGAAGCAGCCCAAAGTGCATCCCTGCAAGATAAGGAACTGCAAGAAGCCAACGCCAGAGAAAGAGACCGTCAAGCTCTTGCCGAACTCCAGAAAGCGTTGGCTGAAGCTCGCCTAAGTGGGCAGAAAGGGTTGGAACCTGATAGTGGTAAATCCGATGGTAGCCCAGAGTCCGATGGCAAAGTCGAAATGAAGGGCAAGATTGAGATTAACGACAAGGCTGTAAAGGGACTATCTGATGCAGAAAAGCCCAGTGAAGTTGTGAAGAAGGTGAAGACCTCTTCCGACTACTTCAATACCTTGACCGAAAATGAGAAAGAGCCCAATCTTATTAAGGCCATCATTGATGAGAACGTAAAAGCTGTTGATGGTTCACGTGTTCGCTTGCGCCTGCTCGATGATATTGAGATTGGTGTAACCGTAGTGCGCAAAGGTTCTTACCTCTATGCCACCATGAGTGGTTTCGGTTCTCAACGTGTAAAGGGCAATGTGAAAAGCCTGTTGGTAGATGACGAGTTGGTGAAAATCAATCTTTCCATTTACGACACCGATGGCTTAGAAGGCTTGTACGTTCCCAGTAGCAGCTTCCGTGAGACTACTAAAGATGTGGCCAGTGGCGCCATGTCCAGCACCATGGATATGAACACCACAGGCACAGGAAGCAGTTTCTCGCAATGGGGAATGCAAGCCGTAAGCAATGCCTATCAAAAGACAAGCAATGCAATCGGCAAAGCCATCAAGAAGAACAAGGTGAAGTTGAAGTACGGCACCTTTGTGTATCTCATCAATGGCCAACAAAAGAGCAATCAGTAATCTCATTTAGTCATTCAAAAGAACAAGAATATGAACTTTCAGAAAACCATCTGCGCCCTTATGTTTGGCGCATTATCCATCTTCCCCTCCATGGCTCAACAGACTTACGAGGAAATGGAACAGCTCACCGTCAATGAGCAAGTGACCACTGTCATCACCGCTACAGAGCCTATTCGCTTTGTAGATATTTCCACAGATAAAGTAGTGGGCGACCAGCCTATGAACAATACCATCCGCTTAAAACCCAAAGACAGCCTTTATGTGGATGGTCAAGTGTTGGCGATTGTGACCATCGTTACCGAACGCTACCGCACTCAATATGCTTTGCTCTACACGACTCGCCTGCAAGAAGCGGTTACGGACAAAGAAGTGCAGCGTCAGGAAATGATGCCTTACAACAACCCAGCGGTCAGTATGTCCACTGAAGATATGACAAGGTTTGCACGTCAGATATGGAACTCTCCGGCCAAAATCAGAAATGTGAGTACCAAACAGCACCGCATGGTGATGCGACTCAACAATATCTACTCCGCTGGTGATTACTTCTTCATTGACTACTCGATAGAGAACCGTACCAATATTCGTTTCGACATAGACCAAATAAGGGTGAAGCTTTCAGACAAGAAGCTATCTAAAGCTACCAATGCTCAAGTGATAGAATTGGACCCTGTGATGACGCTCGAACAAGCTAAGTCGTTCAAGCATGGTTACCGTAATGTTATCGTCTTGAACAAGATGACCTTCCCCAATGACAAGGTGCTTACCATCGAAATGTCGGAAAAGCAAATATCAGGTAGAAACATTCTTCTTAGCATTGATTATGAGGATGTTTTGTCAGCCGATTCGTTTAACGCTGTCTTGTTAGAGGAGGAATAGTCTTATGAGAAAGTATTTACCAACCGTAGTATGTACTATCATACTAAGCGTATCGGCCTTCGCCCAAAGTGGTAGCGGAAGAGTGTCTTTAGGCACTGGTCTGCTCTATGAAAATGGCTGGGATGTTACCCTTGCCTATGAGCATGAGACCAAGTATCATAACGCTTGGGAGTTCTTTGGCAATGTCTATCTGAAATGGGATGAATGTGCTTCATGCAAGCACATCTGCCCTGATAGCTTTTGGAAGAACTACCGCTCGTATGGCGTGGGCGTAGCCTACAAGCCTTGTGTGGTAAGAGGCCGTAACCACCATGGTAATCTTCGACTGGGCGCATCTGCAGGAAGCGATACCAAAGACTTCCTAGGTGGTCTGCATGTTGGTTATGAGCACAACTATGCGCTTCGTTCAGGCGTGCAGCTCTTTTGGCAAGTGAAGTCAGACGTGATGATTAAAGGCGAGGATTTGTTCCGTACCGGAATTGTCCTCGGAGTTAAACTACCCCTAAAGTAAAACGACATGAAGCATATCACATTCTTATTACTGGCATTTGCATTGTTGTTGATGACAGCCTGCGATGCCCATCAGGATTTTCCTGATACCACCATCAAACCCTGTCACATCCTTTGCACCGATGGCAAAGTTGTGCCTTACTCTCAGTATGAAGCAGAGAAGAAGCAGGCCATTGCCGTTGTGTTCAATGCCCATCAAGGTGAAGACATGGAAGGTACTGGCTATGCCGTCTATCTGTGGGACATCGAACCTGTCGCTTTTTCCGACAGTTTGGGTTGTGCACAAGGAACATCTGCCGACCTCATGGCACATGATGGCAACCTCAATACCTACAAAATGTATGAAGGCAAAGAAGTCGGCTCACCATTGGGCAATAGCGTATTTGCCATTTGGGCGTATGGTCAGAGTGCCTACATACCTTCGGTTGCACAGATGCGCCTGCTCTATGCGGCCAAGGATATTGTAAATCCCTATATTGTGAAATGCGGAGGTGACCCCATCCCCGATAACCCCGATGATTGTTGGTATTGGACCTCCACCGAAGTGCAAGACCAAGATTTGGTCAAGGCATGGCTCTACTCGCTTAGCAGTGGGGCCATGCAGGAAACTCCCAAAAATGCCTCTCATAAAGCAAGGGCTATAATCACTCTGAATAACTAAAAGCAAACGACATGGAAGAAAGCAAAGAGTTACAAGGAGCCTATAAGATATTCCGAGCGGTCATCTACATTTCCCTTTTAGTGGAGTTCTTTGAGTATGCCATCAATCCTGAGATGTTAGACCACTGGGGCGGTATCTTGTCAGACATCCATGGCCGAATCAAGCAATGGATGATATACCAGGATGGAAACCTTATCTTTAGTAAGGTCGCCACCTTCTTGCTTATCTGTATCACCTGCGTCGGCACCAGAAATAAAAAGCATCTGGAGTTTGATGCCCGTAAGCAGGTGCTCTATCCCTTGGTGAGCGGTGTGTTCCTCATCGCCCTTTCTGTGTGGCTCTTCGGCTATACGATGGACATGCGTCTTTATTCCCTTAGATTGAACATCGTTCTCTACATGATTGCCACAATTATCGGAACCGTATTGGTGCATATTGCCCTCGACAATATCTCCAAATTCCTAAAAGAGGGATTGCTGAAAGATCGCTTCAACTTCGAGAACGAAAGTTTTGAGCAATGTAAGGACAAACAGGAGAACAAATACTCCGTCAATATCCCCATGCGCTACTACTACAAAGGCAAGTTCCGTAAGGGATGGGTGAACATAGTCAATCCATTTCGAGGTACGTGGGTTGTCGGTACACCAGGCTCTGGTAAGACGTTCTCTATCATCGAACCTTTCATTCGCCAGCATAGCGAGAAAGGGTTTGCGATGGTCGTATATGATTACAAGTTTCCGACCTTGGCCACCAAGCTCTACTATCATTACAAGAAGAATCAGAAGTTGGGCAAACTGCCAAAGAACTGTAAGTTTAACATCATCAACTTTGTAGAAGTGGAGTATTCACGTCGTGTGAATCCTATTCAGCAGAAGTATATCAACAACTTGGCCGCAGCCAGTGAAACGGCTGAGACCTTGTTGGAGTCTTTGCAGAAAGGTAAAAAGGAAGGTGGTGGCGGTAGCGACCAATTCTTCCAAACCTCTGCCGTCAACTTCTTGGCTGCCTGCATCTATTTCTTCATTAACTACGAGAAGGAGCCTTACGACAAGAACGGAAAGATGTTGATAGCTGAGAAGAACTTGGACACTAAAACTGGGCGCATGATACCTACAGGAAGAGTGTTTGATGACAATGGTAAGGAGGTGCAGCCGGAATACTGGCTCGGCAAGTATTCGGATATGCCGCACATCCTTTCCTTCCTCAATGAGAGCTACCAAACCATCTTTGAGGTGCTTGAAACCGACAATGAAGTGGCCCCATTATTAGGGCCTTTTCAGACGGCGTTGAAGAACCGTGCGATGGAGCAGCTTGAGGGCATGATTGGTACGTTGCGTGTCTATACCTCTCGATTGGCTACCAAGGAGAGTTACTGGATATTCCACAAGGATGGCGACGACTTCGACCTGAAGGTGTCGGATCCAAAGAATCCAAGTTACCTGCTCATTGCCAATGACCCTGAAATGGAAAGCATCATCGGTGCGCTGAATGCGCTTATCTTGAACCGATTGGTCACTCGTGTGAACACCGGCCAAGGCAAGAATATTCCCGTTAGCATCATTGTCGATGAGCTGCCGACGCTCTATTTCCACAAGATTGACCGCTTGATTGGTACTGCTCGAAGCAATAAGGTATCTGTTGCTTTGGGCTTTCAGGAGTTACCCCAGCTGGAAGCCGACTATGGCAAGGTTGGTATGCAGAAGATTATCACAACTGTGGGTAACGTGGTATCAGGTTCTGCCCGAGCCAAAGAAACCCTTGAATGGCTCTCCAGTGACATCTTCGGCAAGGTGGTTCAGCTCAAAAAGGGCGTAACCATCGACCGAGACAAGACCTCCATCAATCTCAACGAGAATATGGATAGTTTGGTACCTGCCTCAAAAATCTCAGATATGCCGACTGGTTGGATATGCGGCCAGACTGCTCGTGATTTCGTGGCTACTAAAACTGGTCGTGGTGGCTCGATGAACATTCAGGAGAGCGCCGAGTTTCAAACCTCGAAGTTCTACTGCAAGACCGATTTCAATATGGCCGACATCAAGAAGGAGGAAGAAAGCTATGTGGCTCTGCCCAAATTCTACACCTTCAAGTCCACCGACGAACGTGAGCGTATTCTCTACAAGAACTTCGTGCAAGTAGGTGAAGACGTGAAGGCCATGATCAAGGATATTTTCCAAAAGAAGAAGGCCATCTAAGAAACCTGCCTACCAAAAGAAACAGATAATGAAAACCAAACTCTTTCTGCTGATAGGATGCCTATTCCTATGCAGCACCCTTATGGCGCAAGAGCGAAGCCCCACTCGTGAGGCTTCGTCCTTGTTTAGCCTCCCTCCCTTTGAACGAGCCGTGCGATGTATCAAGTTCTATGATTATGACAAGTAATATGTTATGTAAAGTGCGAGTAAAAGTTGGTTTATAA
>ENA-UONW01001301-UONW01001301.1-human-gut-metagenome-genome-assembly--contig:-CS52-NODE-1301-length-31189-cov-6.451853_pt1 | contig 31189 bp, 21 predicted proteins | sample MGYA00242463_ERZ724010 | MGnify/ENA metagenome assembly ERZ724010 | reverse complement strand
TGGAAGTGCAGAAATAGCAAACTTCAAATCATTAATTATCGCCTCGTATACCTCTTCCGGTGTAGCACGTTCTACTGTTTTCAAGAAGTTAATATCAGAATTGGCTTCCAGTAAAAGAGGAACTCCGTTGAATACGCGAACAGCATCAAAAAACAAGAAAGCTCTTAATGCTTTAGTTTGACCTTCAACCAATAACTTGTCACTCTCTGAAATAGGTGCTTCTGGCAACACCGCCAAAAGGTTGTTCGCATCTTTCACATGATTATAAGTGTATTCCCAGAAATCTTCGGGAATCTCGGAAGACGCATTGAACGTTGACGGCAAGCGAGCAATCTCATTATGATGAGCCCAGGTTGATTTATCCGTAATTTCACAGATATCAGTACCCCATTCAAACCAGCACGGACCCGCCCAGTTACGCGAATAACGATCTTGCGGAGCACGATATACAGCATTAAGACCTGCATTAATATCCTCAGCTGTCTGATAGAAATTATCCGGAGCAAGAAACGACTTTGGATGTTCCTCCAAAAAATCTGCACACGAACAAAAAGACAATGATGCTAATAATTCGATATTAAAAATATTATTTTTCATAATTCTATTCTTTAAAATTGAGCTTGTAAACCAAATGTATATGTAGTAGTGATAGGATAAGAACTACTGCGAGTATCGTTCCATACATCTCCATCCTCAGGATCCATGCCCGTATATTTTGTGAAAGTGAAAGGATTGCTTACAGACAGATAGAATCTCAAACGTGACATACCAATCTTCGATACTTTCTGTTCTGGCAGTGTATATCCCAGAGTAATGTTTTTAACCTTCAAATAGCTGGCATCCTCCAGAAATTCACTGGTAGTGGTACTCAAACGATTGCTACCGGTAGCAGAGGCTCTCGGGTATTTATTGCTGGGATTCTCCGGTGTCCAACGATTCAACATTTCTATCCTATTGTTATCAGCTGATGAACCAGACAACAAAATATAATTGTTACCATTATAAACATCACGACCTTGGGAGAATGTCATAAAAATATTCAAATCAAAATTCTTGTAAGAAAAATCATTCGTTAAAGAACCATAGAAATTAGGATAATACGAACCACAAAATACGCGATCCTCGTCATCAATCACCCCATCCTTATTTTGATCAACATACTTCACATCACCTGGAACATTTCCGTATTTCCGCGCTTCTTCAGCTTCATCAGACTGCCAGATACCATCGGCTTGTATCATGTAGCGGTTGCCTATTCCCAAAGGTTTGCCAACCCAGTGTGTTGTACCGATGCGATCAGCACCGTCACCCAATGACGTAAGTTTATTTTTATTGGCCGCAATCATGAAAGATGTCTTCCAAACAAAGTCGCTGTTGAAATTAACAGAATTAACTTCCAACTCAAATCCTTGATTGCGCAAGTTGCCCAAGTTTGCATAGGTGTCAGGAAAACCCGCAACAGCCGGAATCTCAATATTGCGAATCAAATCTTTCGTATTCTTATAATAATAATCGAAGGTCAGACTCAAACGACGGTTCAGAACAGACAAATCAAAACCAAAATCAAACTGCTTGGTTGTTTCCCACTTCAAATCGGTAGACGGCATCGTTGATTCATAATATCCGGCTGCTTCATTACCGTTAAAGTTATAGGATGCTGTACTCAAACGGGCCATGGTCTGATAAGGAGACAATGCGTCAGCATTACCTGACAAGCCATAGCTGGCTCTCAGCTTCAAATCGGACAACCAGTTTACGTCTTTCAAAAAGTCTTCTTCAGACATTCTCCATGCTACAGCACCACTGGGGAAATAGCCATACTTGTTGTTTGCACCAAAACGAGATGAACCATCAATACGCATGTTTCCAGTAAATATATAACGGTCTTTCAATGTATAGACCACTCTACCAATGTAAGACAACATACTCCATTCCTCTAAACCGGAGGACGGTTTACGTGCCTCACCTGTCGCAGCACCCAAGTTATAGGATTCATATACATCACTTGCAAATCCGGAAGCTGATGCAGTCACTGTTTCCCAGCGATTCTTTTGGGCCGAAAAGCCAACTACAGCATCAATATTATGGATGTCATTGAATGTCTTGTTGTAGGACATAGTAGTTTCACTGATCCAGTTGTAATTCACAGTAGAAGTGATATAAGCATAACCTCCGCTGATACGTCCATTCATTTCATCCTGACCACTGATAGCACGCGGATTATAGAAGTTCTGTCTCCAACTATCTATTTCGCCAGACAGTTGGGATCTCAAAGTCAAACCATCGAGCAATTTAATGTCCAGAGCCAAAGAAGAAGTGATAAGAGGCTCCATGACGTTGTTGATAGGTAGTTCAGAGAAAGCTGCAGGATTGGCACGCGGAGTACCCAGTGCATTCTGTATCATGGCATAATATTCACCATCCTTATCTTTCACAGGCGACATGGGGTTACCAACCATGGCCGGGAATAGTACATTGGTGGCATTGGTACCTTTCTGTGATACCAAGCTGACGTTATTGAATGTTGACAAAGTCACTCTTTCGCCGAACTTCTGAGACACATTCAGACGCAGATTACCTCTTATAAAACCCGTATTGTTTACAATACCCTGCTCATCGAAGAATCCTGCACCGACATGCACCTTTGTCCTTTCCGTTCCTGAGCTAAAGGAAATTTGATAATTTTGAGTTAAGTGTGCCTGCCCCGTCACTTCATTCCACCAATTGGTGCTTTGACCGGCATCAAGCATCTCCTGCTCTGTAGCCAGAAAAGCATTGGCTGGCATCTCTATTCCATCCATTGCATAAGAATCTTTTCTCAATTGCGCAAACTGCTCTGCATTCATCACCTCAATAGGATTATTGAAATGATTGATACCCCAATACGCATTTACTTCCAAAACAGGCTTGCCGACTTTACCCGATTTTGTTGTAATCAACACAACACCATTGGCAGCACGGGCACCATAAATTGCCGTAGAAGAAGCATCCTTCAATACACTGATAGACTCAATATCATTGGGATTGATTGAATTCACACCACCACCAGACGCAATAGGAAAACCATCCACAATAAACAAAGGAGAGCCTCCTGAGAAGGAATTGTTACCACGGATATTCAGTGATACACTGGCACCTGGATTACGGTCACTCTGTAAAGTATACAGACCTGATATATTACCCTGCAATGCCTGGCTCAAGTTAGCAGAAGGAAGTTTCTGAATTTCTTTACTGGAAACAGAAGACACCGCACCCGACAAATTGCTCTTTTTCACGGTACCATATCCAATGACAACCACCTCGTCCAGAGCGGCAGCATCTTCCTCCAGCACAATATTCAATGTTGTTACACCATCCGTACTTACCTCACGCGTCGTCATGCCGACATAAGAAAAGACCAGAACATCGCCCTTGGAAACAGAAACAGAGAACTTTCCGTCCAAATCGGTAATGACACCATTAGCCGTGTTCTTCACTTTCACAGATACCCCAATCAAAGGATTACCCATGCCATCCCGAACAGTTCCCGTCACTTTTCTTTCTTGCATGACTGAATTATGCACCATGGTTTCAGCAGATGCTAAAGGCACATAACCCATGAACTGAATGGTCATTGCACAACACAATACACCTGCGATTCGACGCATTCGGATTGCGTTACAAAAAAATCTTTTTTTATCATTCGCTTTCATAGCACAATTAATTAGTTAATACATAAGATTATATGATGATTTTATTCAACTTTCTAAATATGAAAACAATCCACCAGCTTGTCCATAATGAACTGACAGCCCCTTTATTTCACCTTCGTAATGCGAAGTATACAGCTTTTGTATGCCCCGCGCAAGGGAATATCCAAGCCTACTTCCATAAGCATCTTTCCTTGGTAGATAGTTTCTGCCCCTTCGATCTGATATTCCGCTTCTTCCTGAAGTCCTCTCAGCTTCACCGTACGGGAAGTTACATCTCCTGATACCGCATTGGCAAGATATTCAGCCAAATTATAAACAAACACAACAGATTCATTTCCTGATTCATTCACAAATTGGAGTACACTGCGGTTGGATTCATAAGGAGATACCAGACGATACAGATTACCACCATGAACAGTTTCACGGATTGATTTAAACTGGGCAATCTTTTTACGCGCCAATTCTTTTTCTGCATCCGTCCATTTAGTAATGTCATATCCTATACCCAGCACTCCACACATCGAAACATCGAATTTAAACTCGAGCGACGGATTCTGGCGATGCCAGTCTTCCTGAGTGACCCAACTGATCATAGAATTGGCAGGAAAGGCATTCAGATAAGAATATTGTATAAACGTACGATCAATAGGATCCGTATTGTCGCTAATCCAGTTACAATCTGTCAACTGCATAATACCCAAATCTATACGGCCACCACCACTTGCACAATTTTCAAACCACACATCGGGGAACTCTGCACGCAATGCCTCCAGCAGCCGATAAAGGTTATCCACATACTTCATACGTACTTCACGCTGGTTTTCCACTTTGCAACTCGGGAAGCCCGGATCTGCCAAAGGACGATTCATATCCCATTTGATATAGCGGATATTATTCTCACGCAACAATGCAGAAAAGCTGTCATACAGATACTGATAGACATCTTCTCGAGCCAGATTCAATATCAGTTGATTTCGTCCTTCATGACGAGTTCTGTTAGGATAAGCCAAAACCCAATCCGGATGACTGCGATACAGATCACTGTTAGGATTCACCATTTCCGGTTCAATCCAGATTCCGAATTCCAGTCCCATGTCATTAATCTTACGGATTAAAGACTCCAGGCCATTGGGAAACTTTTTCTTATCAACTGTACAGTCACCCAATCCAGCCTTATCATTGATTCGTCCCTTGAACCAACCATCGTCAATCACGAAAATCTCCACTCCTATTTCTTTTGCAATTTTTGCCAGATCCAATTGGTGCTGCTCATTTACATCGAACGCCGTTGCATACCAACTATTATAAAGTACTGGACGTACCATTTCCCTATGATTGGGATGAAGTATCCTGTCACGGGTGTATCCTGACAAATTTAAAGAAACATTTTGCATTCCTCCGTCCGTATAACCTATCACAAACTTAGGAGTCACAACCGATGCGCCTGCTTTCAAAGTAACAGACTGATCCCAGTAATTTATTCCTGAAGTCACCTGTACTTCTCCTGTAGTATATTTTTCAAAATCCACTCTCCAATTTCCACTATACTGCAACGTGCCATACCAATACCTTCCCGACGTTTCAGTACCACAACCCGCTTCACTCAGCGCAAAGAAAGAAGACCCAAACGAACGGAAATCTTTTACTTTCAACGTTTTAACACCTTGTGTCAGCAGTGTCTTGTTAGGCAAGAACTCATCAGCCCATGCCCCGGACAGGTGTGTCAGCTCATAATTTCCACGAGGAACAAAGAATGTTCCCGACTGTGCATTCTCAATCAGCAAAGACTTTTTCTTTCCCAAATTCTTTATCTCTATCCATTTCTCCATCAAATCATATTCCGGCAATACACGGATGTATTCAACTACAGACAACGGATAAAACTTATCTTCCTGATAAATCACCAATGCGGGGTAACCATCAATTTCACGCTGTTCAGCCCGAACAAACTGGAGTTCAAGTGACCTTACATGGTCATCGAACACCACTTCTACCATCGGAGTCTTCTCCGAAAAGCCCCCTCTCACCGTAACCTCAGGACCTAATACACGGTTTGAGACTTCCGGCTGGTAACCATCTGCACCCAAATAGCACATTCCTACTGTGCCATCATCATTGACAGCCAAATGATAAACAGCAGACTTTGTTTTTAAAGTCCAGGACTTGTTGTCATCACCTACTTGGATTGTTTCCGCTTTCAAGAAAGCGGCATAACAAAACAGAATCAATAAAGCAAATAACTGTTTCATGTGATTTTTATTATGCCATACCATAATATTAGGATGGCTGTTTTACATTTCGTTTGATTAATTATTTTTGCAATATTAGTATAATCCCAGATTATGTCAAAATGGCCGTTTCCTATTTATATAATGACATGCAAACCACATTTTTCATACAGTTTTCCTCTGGCTGCATTCACTACATCATAACGAACAGGTTCTGTTTCAGATTTCAATCACGTACATCCGAAAAAATCATAAGAACAATACATTCCACCTTTTCCCCGGACTTCCAACAACGACTATGCCTTATCCCAAATCCTTTACGTATCTGTACAAAAGGTAGAAAAGGAACTTAATAATCTAAATAAAATATCACGTTTCATAATATATTAGAATTAAAATCTGTTGCAAAGTAAGGCAATAGAGCAGATATAAAAAATAGATAAAAAATACAGGAAATGGACTATATCCCGATTTTCAGGTAAGGCAAGTCAGTCTTCAAATTTTTAGTTCCTCCCCTAACCGATATATCCAAAGATTTTTTTCTAAATTTGTTCCATGAATCCATTTAGAAAGAAATCATGAATGCACAAATCAAGAAAGAAATCGGATTTAAAGGCCAAAGAGCTTTAGTCCTACCTCCTGTTGTAATAAAAACGATGGAGATGAACCCTCTTTCATCTATTTTACACATTACAGACATCGGATACTATCCCAAAGCATCTTACCACTACTGCGAACGGAACACTCCCATCAACCAATATGTACTCATCTATTGTACCGAAGGAAGTGGCTGGTTCACTTTAAACGACCACACTTATCAAGTCAAGGCCAACCAATACTTTATTCTTCCCGTCGGCATTCCTCATGCCTATGGCGCAAACGAGCAGGATCCATGGACTATCTACTGGATTCATTTCAAAGGCAAGCTGGCCTCCCAACTCATTCCTGAAACACAAGCCCCCATAGAAATCAAGCCATGCGTACATTCGCGAATCTACGTAAGAAATGAACTGTTCGAAGAAATCCTGCACATACTGGAAATGGGATATAGTCATAATAATTTGCTTCTGGCATGCTCTACCTTCTATCATTATCTGGCGACCCTAAAATTTCTGCAGCAATTTCGGGATGCAGGAAATATCGATACACAATATGATATTATTTCAACAGCTATTCACTTCATGAAAGAAAATATCGAAAAGCGGTTAACCCTCGACGAGATAGCCAGACATGTAGGTTATTCCACATCACATTTCTTGACACTATTCAATAAGCGCACAGGATATTCACCATTGGCCTATTTTAACCAGCTCAAGATACAGCAAGCCTGCCAACTTTTGGATTTCAGCAATATGAAGATAAACCAAATATGCTACAAAATCGGCATAGAAGACACCTATTATTTTTCACGGCTATTCCGTAAAATCATGGGAATGTCTCCAAGACAATACAAGAGTATGCGCAAAGGATAGTAACATTTGCTTCCATTAACCGGAATATATCTTATATAACCATATTTCTTAGCCCCCTCCAAATCAGAAAGTCAGCCTTTTTCAATCTTTTTCCAGTCCGATCACAACTGGATTTATGCAGAGGTTATGAATCCAATTAGCATAAAGCCTGTTCCTGCCAAACTCATCTCATCCTGTATCTTTATAACTCCTATTCAAAAATGGCAAAGGAAAACAATAAAAACTAACGGCAATTCTGTGTACTATGATACAAAAAGTTTATCTTTGCTGCTACAGAACATTTTGTCTAACCAATAAAACTCATAAAAATATGTACACCATACAAGCCAACACAAGCGGCACACGCAGCATCAATGTTTCGGACGAAAACCTGGCCACCATACAGAAGTACGGACTGTTCCAACATCTGATTGACAGCAACGGCATCGTGGACGAAACCGTACTCGACAAACTGAAACTGAACATCCGCTCGCTCATCGCCGCGCAGGTGGAAGACAGCAAAGACCTGCTCGACCTCTGTATCGACGTCATCTATCACAATAACATGAAAGCCTTCGGACTGCAGCAGCTCATCCGACTTTACCTGGAATGGTTGCCCGCCCATCCGCTGGAAGAAGAAGAAGAGGAAGAATGACATGAAGACCATCAACACCTGCGGCCCCCTGCCCTACAGCCCGCTCATACCGGCGGTCATAGCCCTGTGTGAAGCTCGCCCCGGCGAAGTTCTGGAAATCGTCATGGACAATGCCGGCGCCTTCAACGACCTGAAAGAATATCTGGCCGAACAGGGCATCGGTTTCCGCGAAATCTACGAAGGCGAACGGATGACTGTACAATTTACGAAATAAGGTCGTATCTTTGTACCCATGAAAGAATACAGACTGACAGACTGGTTGCCCACAACCAAGAAAGAAGTGGAACTTCGCGGGTGGGAAGAATTGGACGTGATTATCTTCAGCGGTGATGCCTACGTGGACCATCCCTCGTTCGGAGCCGCCGTCATCGGGCGCATCCTCGAAGCCGAAGGACTGCGGGTGGCCATTGTACCCCAACCCAACTGGCGTGACGACCTGCGCGACTTCAAGAAACTGGGCCGTCCGCGTCTGTTCTTCGGCGTATCAGCCGGATGCATGGACTCCATGGTCAACAAGTATACAGCCAACAAGCGCCTGCGCAGCGACGATGCCTATACACCCGACGCGCGCCCCGACATGCGTCCCGAATATCCGTCCATCGTCTATACTCAAATCCTGAAGAAGCTATACCCCGACGTACCCGTCTTCCTGGGCGGTATCGAGGCGAGCATGCGCCGCCTCACCCACTACGACTACTGGCAGGACCGCGTACGCCCCAGCATCCTGTGCGACAGCGGTGCCGACCTGCTTATCTATGGCATGGGCGAAAAGCCGGTAGTCGAACTGGCACGCCGCATGCAGCAGGGACTGCCTCTGGACGATATACCCCAAATTGCCTACCTCACCCGCGAAGTCCATCCACAGGAGGATGATATCACCCTCTATTCCCATGAGGAATGTCTGAAGGACAAAAAGAAGGAAGCCGCCAACTTCCGCCACATTGAGGAAGAGAGCAACAAATATGCCGCCTCGCGTATCCTGCAAACGGTAGGCAAGCAGGTGGTCGTTGTCAATCCGCCTTACCCACCCCTCACTACCGAGGAACTGGACCACTCATTCGACCTGCCCTACACACGCCTGCCCCACCCCAAATACAAGGGCAAGCGCATCCCCGCCTACGACATGATCAAGCACTCCATCAACATCCACCGCGGATGTTTCGGCGGTTGCGCCTTCTGCACCATCTCCGCCCACCAGGGCAAGTTCATCGTAAGCCGAAGCAAGGAAAGCATCTTGAAGGAAGTGAAGGCCGTCATGGAGCTGCCCGACTTCAAGGGCTATCTGAGTGATCTGGGCGGACCGAGTGCCAACATGTATCGCATGCACGGCACCAACCAGGAACTGTGCAAGAAGTGCAAGCGCCCCTCGTGCATCCATCCCAAGGTATGCCCCAACCTGAACACCGACCACCGGCCCCTGCTCGACATCTACCACGCCGTGGACGCCCTGCCGGGCATCAAGAAGTCGTTCATCGGAAGTGGTGTGCGCTACGACCTGCTGCTCCACGAGAGCAAGGATCCGCAGGTGAACCAAAGTACCCGCCAATATACGCGCGAACTCATCGCCCGCCACGTCAGCGGCCGCCTCAAAGTGGCCCCCGAACATACCAGCGACCGTGTGCTCAGCATGATGCGCAAACCGCCGTTCGCCCAGTTCGAGACGTTCAAGAAGATTTTCGACCGCATCAACCGCGAAGAAGGCCTACGCCAACAACTCATCCCTTACTTCATCTCCAGCCACCCCGGTTGCCACGAAGAAGACATGGCCGAACTGGCCGTCATCACCAAACGGTTGGATTTCCATCTGGAGCAGGTGCAGGACTTTACACCCACACCCATGACCGTCTCCACCGAAGCGTGGTACACGGGCTACCATCCCTACACACTTGAACTGGTGTTCAGCGCCAAGACACAGCGCGAGAAGCTGTCCCAGCGGCAGTTCTTCTTCTGGTACAAGCCCGAAGAACGACGCAACATCGTTAACGAACTGCGACGCATCGGCCGCGCCGACCTGATAGACAAACTGTATGGCGGGAACAGAGGAGGCAGGAAATAGAAACAATCCTATTCATTCCCCCTGCACCACCCCAAGCTCTTCGGGCAACTGCAAATTCTTCACTCCCCTCACGGCAATCTGATCCTTACAGGAGGGCAGTTGCAGGCGTTCGAAAGTGACATCCTCCACATCGTCCAGCACAAAGGCGGGACGGAAGTCATCGGCAGCCAGCTGCAACTTCACGTTCCTGAAGGCAATGCCCCGGACATGGCGCACGTAGAAGCCCCACGCTGGCAACTCGCCAAACATCGAAAACTCCGGATAACCGTCCACTTCCTCGGGTACGGCATCGAGCCTCCACAGGGGCACATAGGCCATGCCCTTCGTCGCCCGTCCGGGATAGCGCACCGTCACATCCTCTATCACCACATTCTCGACCGCCGCACCGGGTATGCCCGTAATGGAGGCCGGTATCGGATTGTGGAAGAAGTTCAGAGCCGGTCCCCGCAGGTCATAGTCCTCGTCCGGTCGGCCGAAAGGAACCTCCACCTCCATCTGTCCGATATAAATGTTGCGCAGGAAGCCCGGCGATTCGCCCGAACGGTGGCCCAGCCGGATGAAGAGCGGATTGCCTGTATTCCGTGCCCGGACGCGAGTCACCCGCACGTCTTCCAGTCCGCCTCCGTCCACCGTCTCGATGGCGATGGCCGAGCGGTAGGTGTCGTACACTTCCACGTTGTCGATGGTCACGCGGCGGAAACCTCCGTGCGAAGCCGTACCGAACTTCACCGCGCTCGCACTGGAGCAGATGCGGCAGTCGGCTATGTAGATGGAGTCGTTGGCACGGCCCGGATAATAGGATTTCAGGCAGATGCCGTCGTCGGCCGCATTGATGTCACAACGGGTGATGCGCACGTTGCGGCAGTCGGTGGTCCAGCCCGTCGTTGTTCCAGTAGGCCCGGTTGTATACGGTAAGGTTATCCATCACCACGTTGCGGCACAGCTCCAGCGTCACGCCCCAGCAGGCACTGTTACGCAGGGTTACGTCGCGCAGCGTCACACCATCCGCATGCGACAGGCGGAACAGCTTGGGCCGCGCCGTCTCGCCCGGACGCTTGCGACGGTTGTTGTAGTTGGGGTCAATGCGTACCCCCCGATGGTGCAGGCTGTCGATGTTCAAGGCCAGCTCCAGTCCCTGCCCATCTATCACGCCCTGCCCCGTGACGCCGATGTTCCGTGCCCCGTTGGCCACAATCAGTGCCAGGGCCGAATTGTCCTTGGCGTCGGGCGACACCGGCTCGCCCGCCATGCGTTGCGGACGATAGTCGTCGGGGTTCGTACTGCCCAGCAATACCGCTCCCCGCTCCAGGTCCAGCCAGACATTGGACTTCAGTTCGATACACCCGGTGATGTAGGCTCCAGCCGACAAGCGGACGATGCCGCCTCCCCGGGCAGCCACCTCGTCTATCATCCGCTGCAGCTGCCCGGTCTGCACCGTTTCCAGGCCGGGCTTCACGCCCCAGTCTGCCGCCCGATACAGTTTTTCCTGTGCCGACACCGCCGCCCACGCCAGCAGGCAGCAGCACAGCACCCCGACGCATCTCTTCCATTTCCCTCTATTTGTTCCTTTGATGTTGTCCATATTTCCGTTCGTTTGGTTTGACAAATATACACAGAAAAACTGAAAGACGGAACGGGAACCGGATATTCCTCCGTGCAAAGGCAGCGGAAAGCCCTTGCAAACCGCCAGTACTTCCATTGAAGTACTCCAGTACTCGTATGCAAGTACTCGAGTAATCCTACGCAAGTACTGGAGTAATCCGCTGAAAGTACTGCCACTTTCCCCTCACCATTCTTCAGACAAGACACACGCTTGTGTCCAAAGATAACGGAGTTCCCTTTTTTTCTGATATCGTCGGCTGATAAATGCTGATTTATAATTAAATTTGCGCCACAAATCTACCAAGAAAATGCAACGGACTCTATATACCTATATTATATATATAACAATTCTTCTGTGCGCCTTGGCCTGTCCCCGCCTGCGAGCGGCCGAAACGACGACACCTCCCGAAGACGACGGCATCCGCCTCAGCCTGCTGACCTGCGGGCCGGGAACGGAAATCTATTCCCTCTTCGGGCACACGGCTCTCCGCTACGAAGACCGCCGGCGGGGCATTGATGCCGTGTTCAACTACGGCCTCTTCAGCTTCGATACACCTAATTTCGTCCTGCGTTTCACGCTGGGCGAAACGTATTACCAGCTGGGAGCGACGGACTATAAATACTTTCTGGCAGAATACCAGATGACCAACCGCGACGTATGGCAGCAGACGCTGAACCTCAGCTCCGAGGAAAAACGCCGGCTGATAGCCCTGCTGGAAGAGAACTACCGTCCGGAGAACCGCGTCTATCTCTACAACTTCTTCCACGACAACTGCTCCACCCGTCCGCGCGACCTGGTGGAACGTACCGTGAAAGGCCGCCTCCACTATGCCGATGACATGACGACGACCGACACCGGCCGCAGCTTCCGCGACATTGTCCACCAATATTGCAAGGGGGATCCGTGGTCGCAGTTCGGCATAGACCTCTGCCTGGGCAGCGAGGCCGACCGCCCCATCAGCCGCCGTCAGATGATGTTTGCTCCCTTCTACCTGAAAGATTTCTTTGCCACCGCCATGCTCGCCGATTCGACCGGCACCCGCGCCATCCCGCTGGTGAGCCATACGGAGCAGGTGGTCACCGCCTCGCCCGAAGACAAGGAAACGGGACTTCCGCTTCCCAGCCCGATGACTTGTGCCCTGATACTCCTGGCCGCCGTTGCTGCCGCCACATGGTATGGCGTCCGCCAAGGAAAAAGTCTGTGGGGCATCGACCTCGTCCTCTTCCTCGCAGCCGGCCTGGGCGGATGCATCCTCGCCTTCCTGGTCCTGCTGTCGAAACACCCTGCCGTGAGTCCCAACTACCTGCTCTTCGTGCTCCATCCGCTGCACCTTTTCTGCCTGCCATGGATGCTGAAAAAGGTCATCCGAAAGGAAAAAAGCCGCTATATGATGGCAAATCTTGTCGTTTTAACACTTTTTATAGTGCTTTGGGCGCTCATTCCACAAAAAATCAATTTAGCTGTATTACCTTTGGCACTGTGTTTGCTGGTACGTTCGGCAGGCAACCTGATATTGTCACATAAACAAGCTACGAAACAGAAGAAATGAAGAAAGGACTGATTACCTCCATACTGGTGCTGACCTTCGGCGGCATGCAGGCACAACCGTTGCCCGCTACGCCCAAGCTGGTCGTCACCCTGAACATCGACCAGCTGCGCACCGACTATCTGGAGGCGTTCTCGTCGCTTTATGGAGAAAAAGGCTTCAAGCGCCTCATGCGCGAAGGCAAGGTGTTCTGCCAGGCCAAGATGCCTTTCAGCAAGCCCGACCGCGCGTCGGCCACCGCCACCCTCTTCACAGGTTGTTCGCCCGCCACCCACGGCATCATCGCAGGCAAGTGGATGGACATGTCCACCCTGACGCCGCGCAACTGTGTGGACGACCCTAACTACATGGGTAACTATACCAACCAAAGCAGCTCGCCCGCCCAACTGCTCACGTCGACCGTGGCCGACGAGCTGAAGATAGCCACCCGCAACAACGCCAAGGTTTATGCCATCGCCCCCTACCGCGACGCGGCCATCCTAAGTGCCGGCCATGCGGCCGACGGTGCCTTCTGGCTCAACAACAAGAACGGCAAATGGTGCAGCACCACCTATTATCAGGAGTTTCCCGAGTGGCTCAACCAGTACAACGATTCCTGCTCCGTCGATTTCCGCATCAAGGACATCGTGTGGACACCCCTCCGTCCGGTAGCCGACTACAAATACCTGTCCGACTGGCGTACGGAGCCCTTCAAATACATCTTTGAGACCGAGCGCGAGAACAAGTTCTACCGCCTCTCAGCCAGTCCCTTCGTCAACGACGAAGTCAATCTGCTGGCCGCCAGACTGCTGGAAAAGAGCGGCGTCGGGCGCGACGGCATACCCGACCTGCTGGCGCTGACCTACTATGCCGGCAACTACAACCACCGCAGCACCCGCGAGTGTGCCATGGAGATGCAGGACACCTACATCCGACTGGACCGCAGCATCGCCACCCTGCTCGAGCTCATCGACAAGCAGGTGGGGTTGCAGAACACCATCGTCTGCATCACCTCAACGGGCTATGCCGACCCCGAACCGGCCGATACGGGCATCTACCGCATCCCTGGAGGCGAATTCCACCTGAACCGTTGCGCCACGCTGCTCAACATGTACCTCATGGCCACATACGGTGCAGGGCAGTACGTGGAAGCCTACTACGACCAACAAATATACCTCAACCATAAACTGCTGGAAGACAAGCAACTCGACCTGACGGAAATACTGGAAAAATCGGCAGCCTTCCTGGTTCAGTTCAGCGGCGTGGACAAAGTCTACACGTCCCACCAGCTGCTGCTCGGCTCCTGGTCTCCCCAGATCGACCCCGTCCGCAACAGCTATCACCGCAAACGTTCGGGCGACCTGGTCGTAGAAGTGCTGCCGGGGTGGACCATCGTCCGGGACAACGGCGCGGACAGCCGCGTGGTTCGTTCCGCCGAAACACCTGCTCCACTGATTCTGATGGGCGGCGGCATCAAGGCCGAAATCATCCGCACACCCGTCAGCACCGACCGCATCGCCCCCACCCTGACCAAGGTGATGCGCATCCGCGCCCCCAACGGTTGCAAAGCCTCTCCGCTCAACCTCTGATTTTTCATGACAAGGCCCTCGCCTGCCCCTGTCTTTCCCGTCTTCCGCTCCCGTCTGTTGCAAGAAAGAACGGAATAAAGGAAAAAACTCGGCAGAACGCTGTGTCCTCTGTGTTGAAATGATTACCTTTGCAGAGGTAAAATTATCTATCAATCAAACAGCTAATAATAATAAAAACAATTATAAAATGGGATTCAATGAATTTTTAAGCTCGATTTTCGGCAACAAATCCACCCGCGACATGAAGGAAATCCAACCATGGGTCGACAAGGTGAAAGCCGCTTATCCGGAAATCGACAGTCTGGACAACGACGCCTTGCGTGCCAAGACAGAAGAACTGAAGGCATACATCCGCAACTCCGCAGCCCAGCAGCGTGCCAAAGTAGACGAACTGAAGGCCACCGTGGAAAACACGGAACTGGAGAAACGCGAAGAAATCTTTGCCCAGATAGACAAAATCGAAAAGGAGATACTGGATATCTACGAGAAAGCACTCGACGAAGTGCTGCCCGCCGCCTTTGCCATCGTCAAGTCGACAGCCCGCCGTTTCACGGAAAATGAAGAAATCGTGGTTACGGCCAACGACTTCGACCGCCAGCTGGCCGCCACCAAGGACTTTGTCCGCATCGAGGGCGACAAGGCCATCTACAAGAACCACTGGATGGCGGGTGGTAACGAAATTACCTGGAACATGGTACACTACGACGTACAGCTCTTCGGCGGCGTCGTGCTGCACAAGGGTAAGATTGCCGAAATGGCAACCGGTGAAGGAAAAACCCTCGTGGCTACCCTCCCCGTATTCCTCAATGCCCTGACCGGTAACGGCGTACATGTAGTGACAGTGAACGACTACCTGTCCAAGCGTGACTCCGAGTGGATGGGACCGCTCTACATGTTCCATGGCCTGAGCGTGGACTGCATCGACAAACACCAGCCCAACTCCGATGCCCGCCGCCGTGCCTACCTGGCCGACATCACCTTCGGTACCAACAACGAATTCGGTTTCGATTACCTGCGCGACAACATGGCCATCAGTCCGAAAGACCTCGTGCAGCGCCAACACAACTACGCCATCGTCGACGAGGTCGACTCCGTCCTGATTGACGATGCCCGTACGCCGTTGATCATCTCCGGTCCGGTGCCCAAAGGCGACGACCAGCTGTTCGAACAGCTCCGCCCGCTGGTAGAAAGACTGGTGGAAGCCCAGAAGAGACTGGCTACCCAATACCTGGCCGACGCCAAGCGCCTCATCGCCTCCAACGACAAGAAGGAGCAGGAAGAAGGTTTCCTGGCCCTCTACCGCAGCCACAAGGCTCTGCCCAAGAACAAGCCGCTCATCAAGTTCCTGAGCGAACAGGGCGTCAAGGCCGGTATGCTGAAGACAGAGGAAATCTACATGGAGCAGAACAACAAGCGCATGCACGAAGTGACCGATCCGCTCTACTTCGTCATCGACGAGAAGCTGAACAGCGTCGACCTCACCGACAAGGGTGTTGACCTCATCAGCGGAAACTCGGCCGACCCCACCCTCTTCGTATTGCCCGACATCACCGCCCAGCTTTCCGAACTGGAAAATGAAAAGGACCTGAGCGAAGAAGAGCGTCTGGCCAAGAAGGATGCCCTGCTCACCAACTATGCCATCAAGTCGGAACGCGTACATACCATCAACCAGTTGCTGAAGGCCTATACCATGTTTGAGAAGGACGACGAATACGTCGTGATAGACGGACAGGTGAAGATTGTGGACGAGCAGACAGGCCGTATCATGGAAGGCCGCCGCTACTCCGACGGTCTGCATCAGGCCATCGAAGCCAAGGAAGGCGTGAAGGTGGAAGCCGCCACACAGACATTCGCTACCATCACCTTGCAGAACTACTTCCGTATGTACCACAAGCTGGCCGGTATGACCGGTACGGCTGAAACGGAAGCCGGTGAATTCTGGGATATCTACAAACTGGATGTCGTGGTGATCCCGACCAATCGCCCCATTGCCCGCAAGGACATGAACGACCGCGTCTACAAGACGAAACGCGAGAAATACAAAGCCGTTATCGAAGAAATCGAAGCCATGGTCCATGCCGGACGCCCCGTACTGGTAGGTACGACGTCGGTAGAAATCTCGGAAATGTTGAGCAAGATGCTGACCATGCGCAAGATTCCCCACAACGTGCTGAACGCCAAGCTGCACCAGAAGGAAGCCGAAATTGTAGCACAAGCCGGTCAAAGCAGTACGGTGACCATCGCCACCAACATGGCCGGCCGTGGTACCGATATCAAGCTGAGTCCGGAGGTAAAGGCTGCCGGCGGTCTGGCCATCATCGGTACAGAGCGCCACGAGTCCCGCCGTGTAGACCGCCAGCTGCGTGGTCGTGCCGGCCGTCAGGGCGACCCGGGTTCATCCGTATTTTTCGTATCACTGGAAGACGACCTGATGCGTCTGTTCTCGTCCGACCGCATTGCCAGCGTGATGGACAAGCTGGGCTTCAAGGAAGGTGAAATGATCGAACACAGCATGATTTCCAAGTCCATCGAACGGGCCCAGAAGAAAGTGGAAGAAAACAACTTCGGCATCCGTAAACGCTTGCTGGAATACGACGACGTGATGAACAAGCAGCGTACCGTTGTCTACACCAAACGCCGCCACGCCTTGATGGGCGAACGCATCGGCATGGACATCGTGAACATGATTTGGGACCGCTGTGTCAATGCCGTACAAGCTCCCGACTACGAGAACTGCAAGATGGACATGCTCCAGACACTGGCCATGGAAGCCCCGTTCACCGAAGACGAATTCAAGGAAGAGAAAAAAGAAAAGCTGGCCGACAAGGCTTTCGATGCTGCGATGGAGCTCTTCAAGCGCAAGACCGACCGCATGGCACAGATTGCCTATCCGGTCATCAAGCAGGTATACGAGAACCAGGGACACATGTACGAAAACATCCTGATTCCCATCACCGACGGCAAGCGCATGTACAACATCTCCTGCAACCTGAAAGCCGCTTATGAAAGCGAATGCAAGGAAGTGGTGAAATCGTTTGAGAAGAGCATCCTGCTGCATGTCATCGACGAAGCCTGGAAAGAGAACCTCCGCGAGCTGGACGACCTGAAGCACTCCGTACAGAACGCCAGCTACGAACAGAAAGACCCGTTGCTGATCTACAAGCTCGAATCTGTCAACCTGTTCGATGCGATGGTCGACAAGATCAACAACCAGACCATCTCCATCCTGATGCGCGGCCAGATACCTGTACAGGAAGCTCCGGCCGAAAGCCAGCAGCAGGCGCCCCAGCGCAACGTAGAAGTGCGCCAGGCCGCTCCCGAGCAACGTCAGGACATGAGCAAATACCGTGAGCAGAAAGTGGACTTGAACGACCCGAACCAGCAGGCTGCTGCCGCAAGAGATACCCGCGAACAGCCTAAACGGGAACCCATCCGCGCAGAAAAGACGGTAGGACGCAACGATCCCTGCCCCTGCGGAAGCGGCAAGAAATACAAGAACTGCCACGGAAGAAATCTGTAAAAGAAAGTAACGTTACACCCACTTAACAAAAGCCTCGAACGGTTAAAAACCGTCCGGGGCTTTTATATTTTCAACGAAAAGAGTACTTTTGTTCAGGATTAAAGATTTTGAGAACTATGAAGAAAAGACTCCTTTATTGTCTGGCCATGACAGGCATCCTCTGCCTGACCGCCTGCCAAAGCATCGAGCAACTTTCAATCGACTATATGCTGCCGGCCGAGGTTAGCTTTCCCGCCGACCTGAAACGGGTAGGCATTGTAAACAACATGCCTGCAACGCCGGACAACAAACTCATCACAAGCGACACACGAAAAGGGAAAGCCGAAACGGAGATTGCCCGACGGACAGACTATTACAACGGAGATGCCCGGCTCACTACCGAGTCATTGGCAAAAGCCGTGGCAGACGCCAACTACTTTGACCTGGTTGTCATCTGCGATTCCGCGCTCCGAAGCCAGGACATTACCCCACGCGAAAGCACACTGTCGCAAACCGAAGTACGCCAACTGACCGACGAACTGGGAGTCGACTTCCTCCTGTCGCTGGAAAACATCCAACTGAGCAGCTTGAGGAGAGTCAGCTACCTGCCCGACTGGCAGGTGTACTATGGAACCGTCGACGCCAAAGTTTACCCGACTGTCAAAGTATATCTCCCGACTCGCTCCACCCCAATGGTTACCGTCACTCCCACAGACAGCATCTTCTGGGAGGCTACAGGCAGCAGTGAGACACAAATATTCGCCAAACTGATTCCTGAAAAAGACATGATAGAGCAGGCATCGGAATTTGCCGGCAGTGTTCCGGTCAAGTATCTGATTCCCTATTGGACTACCGCCACCCGCTACCTCTTCACGGGAGGCACCGTCAACATGCGCGACGCAGCCGTTTACGTCAAGGAAAAGAACTGGCCGGCAGCCATTGAATTATGGAAAGTTGAATATGAACATAAGAAAGGCAAGTCCAAAATGTATGCCGCCTACAACATTGCCTTGGGATACGAAATGCAGGACAGCATCAGCCAGGCCTACGACTGGGCACTGAAAGCGCAGAAAATAGCCGAACAAGTGGACGGCATCGGTGAAAAGAGCAGCCAAGGCCTCTATGCCAGCGACATTCCCAACTATCTCATGACCAGCGCCTATGTAAACGAACTGAAGACCCGTCAGGAAGGGATGACACGGCTGAAGGTCCAAATGAATAGAAATAATGACGATTTTTAAAGAAAATATGCCAACGTTGCCATTTTTTTCCTACCTTTGAAAGGTGTAACAGAACATTTGCCATATGAAACTGAGTCAATCGTCCCTGTCCCAACTCGGGAATGCCATCAAGAAAGCAGTGAGCAGATACAATTGTGCCTGCGAACAGACTATTGTGACCGATATCCACCTGCAAGCCAACTCCACTTCCGGCGAACTGGTTATCTTCAACGATGAAGACGAAGAGCTGGCCCGGACCACCATTGAAGAATGGATCAACTACGAGGGGGAAGACTTCAACAGCGATACCGAACGTACGCTGTCGACTCTGCTGAATGAAATGAAAAGCGCCGGCGACTTTGACCAGATGACCAACCTGAAGCCTTTCTCTTTTGTACTGGTAGACGAAGACAAAGAAACGTTGGCCGAACTGCTCCTGATGGACGACGACACCCTGATGGTCAGCGACGAACTGCTGAAGGGACTGGACGAGGAACTGGACGAGTTCCTCAAGAAACTATTGGAATAAACTTTTCTGCATACTCAAAAAGGAAGCTCCCCTCCCATCCGCCACATGGCGAAACAAGGAGGGGAGCTGCCATTTTTACTGACGGCCCAGCCAGTCGTGCAAGGCCGCCACATCGGCTTCCGGATGGAGGCGTCCTTCTGGCAAAGCCTCCAGCGTAAACTTGGAAAGCAACTTCTCCAGACGGGCCAGCTTCCCTTTCTCACCCTTCCGGATAAATTCCTCCCGCAGGATGCGTACTTTCTCACACACCTGCACGCCTTCCATCATCCGCTCAAAACGTATGCTGCTCCGCGGACCCGGATAGACGCTGTAGGTGTCGCCTGCCGCCCACGTGCGGAAACGCGAATCGCGCAGGGGATCGGCCGTCCAGCTGTTGAAGGACCAACGCAGGTAACCGTCATATCCCTCGGCTACCGCATGGAGCATGGTCCACACGGCCTCGGCCGGACGGGAGAAAGTGAATGTATTCGGGAATGCTTCCACACAACACGTATAATAGGTGCTGACCTGTCCTCGAGCCTCACGGGCCTTCTTCACATCAGCCGGGAATTTCTGTCCCAAAGGAATGCAATAATAAAACAAATCCGATTCTATTTCGGGATGATAGTTACCCGCTAACGTAATTTTAAACTCCGGATCGGCCGCACGAACCACCTTGATAGCCTCGCGCATGGCCTCCATGGGACGCTCGTCCATCGAAATGGCCGTGCGCTCGAACCAGCCCTTCTCGCGCAGATGACGGGCAAAGTCCTTCAGGAAAGTTCCCCAATACTCTGCATAGGCCACATCGCCTGGCTTGGCATCCACAAACAGGACACGGTTGGTGGCTTCATCGTAATAATCGAAGTGCAAGGCCCAGGGAATCATGGTATAACAACTGATCAGTCCCTGAAGGCCGATGTCCTCGGTCATGAACTCCACCCACTTGTCGAACACGGCATAACCGAACTCCCACGAGCCGTCCAGCTTCCTGATGCGGGTCACCATGCTGTCGAAGGGGTCTTCCGTCTGCCCGTTCCAAGGCTTGTGCATGATGCTGGCCGTAATGGCCTTCTGGCCCGCATCGGCCAACATCTTCATGATGGGACGCATGGCGTCGAAATGCTCCTTGCTCCAAAGCGGCACCTGGTAATAGCGCGCCACCGCATAAGGGTTCTGCCACAGGTCCAGATTGAACTTCCAGTCCTGCGGAGCCGGAAGCGTACGGTTCACCACCTTCACTTCGAAAGGCAGAGACATCGGTTCCATACCCTCGGCACTGACCATTAGACGTGATCGATACGTACCGGCCTGGACGTCAGCCGGAACCCAAACGCTCAACCATATCGGCTGCGAACAGCGTTCCCTGATATCGAGTTCCTGCGCGATGTCGAGCACATCGGCCACCAACGAGGAATCCCACTGGGTCTTGTCGGGCCGATTGCCGCAACCGCCTTTCCCGTCCTTGTTCAGCTCGTCGGTCATGACGTAGCGCACAAAATTCGTCTTCACGGCCGAAGCGGGGATAACCGAACGGCCGTTCTTCAGCTCACTGACTTCCACACGCACGTTCTTCAGGGCCTGTCGGGTCCAAAGCACGGCCTGCGCATGCACCCGCTCGCCTTTCCAGGCTGTCATCCGGGTGCTTCCCTTGCGGGTTCCTTCAGGAATGCTCAACTTAGGATAACGCACATCGACACTGCCCCAAGCCAAAGCCGTCGGACGCTGCATCTTGTTCCAAACGGCCTCACCGTCGTGGGGCTTCGTATCCGTCAATTCTTCATAAGCGCCCAACGGATACTGCTCCGCCGGCTGTTGGGCACTGCACCACAGACTGGCAGAGAGTGCCCACACCCATAATAATCCTTTCTTTGTCATGGCATCTTTTATTTCAGAATATCTTCCAACTTCACTGCCTGGAACAAGATATGGGCCGTGCTGCTCTCGTAGAGAATGCCGACCGTTTCGCGGTCGATCATCGTCAGACACGAATAGCCCCAGCTGCCGCCTTCGTCCAGCATCAGCCGGTTCTCGGGCAGCCACGTCAGGCCGTTGTCCAGGCTGGCCTTGATGGTCATGCGGTGGCGGTTCTTCGGGCTGTCGGGGTTGGAGAACAGCAAGAGCGGCTTGCCTGTCACATTGTCTTCGGCTGCCACATGCAGCAGGCTGGCCATACAAACGGGGTCGACCAGCGCCTTGCGTGAAGAGGGATGCTCTTCCCACGTAGCCCCAAAGTCACGGGTCACCGCTACGGCACGACTGCCACCACGATTGTCGCGCATGTTCAGCATCAGTACGCCCGGCTCCACTTCGGCCACCTGCGACTCGGTGGTGTTGGTACGGGCCGGCTGGCTGATGTGCCACGTCTTGCCGTGGTCCTTGCTATAGATGATGCAGGCACAGGGAATGCGGTCGGCACCGATGAACTGGCCGGCGAAGACCAGGGTGCCGTCGGCCATCGAGATGCCCCGACCCGGTCCCTGAAGCAGGAAATACCATTCGGGCGACTTCACCTGTTCCGTAATGTTGATAGGTTCGGACCACGTCTTGCCGTCGTCGTCGCTCTTCACCAGCATCAGCTGGGCCGTCTGCTCCAGCGTCATGCCCTGACCCGAATTGTTCCAGGCACGCGCGTTGCCCATGCCATGCGTCCAGGCCGCCATAATCCAGATGGTACCCTTCTGCTTGTCCACCAGGATGGCCGGATCGCCCACCCCGTTCTGTGCTTTGGGCAGTCCGCCATACTCGCCGAAGCTCATGGGTATCTGCATTTTCTCCCACGTCTGCCCGCCGTCGGTACTGCGACTCAGACCGATTTCGATGTATTCCTGCAGGTCGACACTGTTGTTGTGGCGCACGTCATAGACGGCCAGCAGCGTACCCTTGTTGCTGGTTACCAGGCCAGGAATGCGGTAGGCGGCCACACCGTCGTCGCCCGCCTGACGGACACCGAAGCCCATCCGATGGACACGCGGACCGTTGGCCAGCTTCAGCGGAGCGGCCTGTCCGTCGATTTCAACCGAAGCCACCGAGGCCGAGAACTTGGAAAGCAGCGATGCCTGCGGCTTCATCTGCAGGCTGACCCAGAAATAATTGATGCCCGGATAGAGGGACTGGTTGACATCGAACACCACCTGACGGCCCGGCGAACGGACTTCACTCTTCAGGATGGAATACGAAGGATTGGCTGCACGGGTCTGTCCTACGGTATAGGCCGACACATAGGCCACGGGGGCATAATAACCTTTGCCACTACGCTCTGCACACTCCGTACCTCCATAGTACAGCTTGACAGCTTCTACCTGAGTCAAATCGACTTCCGCACCCAAATCCAGCGATACACGGTCCATCTTTTTGCCCTCACCATTATCGATGCGCAGATGGAACAACTCATTGTCCTGACGGTCTATCAGAACAGGAATATTGGTCTCACGGATGAATACTGTGTCGGTAACGGAGGCTACAGCCTGCCATGTGGGGCAACACAACGCTGCCAGCAACAGAAAAGAAGTGATCTTTTTCATGATACATTCGTTTTAAGATAAAAAAACAAACGCCAGGCTCTGCTTTCCTTCTACAGAAAGCCGCACCCGACGTTTCTATATTTATTAGTGATGAGCTACAAGCTACGAGTGACGAGCTACGAGTGACAAGCCATAGAACTCGTAGCTTGTAGCTCGTCACTCACCACTACTTCACGCTTTCTTCAGCGCAGCGATGCTTTCCTTCAGCGACTTGATGATGCTTTCGGCATCGGCCTGCTTCTTGCGCTCCAGCTCGATGACGGCGGCAGGAGCGTTGTTCACAAACTTCTCGTTGCTGAGTTTCTTCAGTACGCCTTGCAGGAAACCTTCCTTGTGCTTCAGCTCGGCTTCCATGCGGGCGATTTCAGCTTCCACGTCAATCATGTTGCCCAGAGGTACGGCATACTCCGTCGTACCTACCATGAAGGCGGCGGCGCCGTCGGCCTTGGCCTCGACCACGGTGATGGACGAGAGGTTACACATCTTCGTGATGACGGCGTTGAAGGCGGCTACAGGGTTCTCGCCCACGGCCTGCAACTCCAGCGCTTCCTTCTGCGCAATGTTCTTCTGCAAGCGGATGGAGCGGACGTTGCTGATGATTTCCTTCACGACCTCGAACTGCTGCACGATAGCTTCGTCCACCTTGCCCGGAGCTACCATGGGGCTCACCATCAGGCTATCGCCGTCCTTGCGGTCCACGATGTGCTGCCACAACTCTTCGGTAATGAAGGGCATGAACGGATGGAGCAGGTGGAGCAGATTGTCAAAGAAACCGATGGTCGTATCGTAAACAGCCTTGCTGATGGGCTGGCCGTAAGCAGGCTTGATCATCTCCAGATACCAGCTGGAGAACTCATCCCAGAAGAGTTTATAGACAGCCATCAGGGCTTCGCTCAAGCGGTACTTGCTGAAAAGGTCGTCCACCTCGAGGGCTACAGCGTTCTGCTTCGACTCGAACCACTTCATGGCCAGGGCGGCTGCCTCGGGCACTTCGACCTCGGCGCTCACTTCCCAGCCCTTGACGAGGCGGAAGGCGTTCCATATCTTGTTGTTGAAGTTACGGCCTTGCTCACAGAGGGCATCGTCGAACAGAATGTCATTGCCGGCAGGAGCCGAAAGCATCATACCCATGCGCACACCGTCGGCACCATAGCGTTCGATGAGGTCGAGCGGGTCGGGCGAGTTGCCCAGCGACTTGGACATCTTACGTCCCAGCTTGTCGCGCACGATACCTGTGAAGTACACGTTGCGGAAAGGCATGTCGCCCATGTATTCGTATCCGGCCATGATCATGCGGGCCACCCAGAAGAAGATGATGTCCGGGCCTGTCACCAGGTCGCTCGTCGGATAGTAGTATTTGATTTCCTCGTTGCCGGGGTTGTTGATGCCGTCGAACAGGGAGATGGGCCACAACCAGGAAGAGAACCACGTGTCGAGGCAATCTTCGTCCTGACGCAGGTCTTCCAGCTTCAGGTCGGCCTTGCCGGTCTTCTCCTTGGCCAGTTCGAGCGCCTTCTCGGGCGTCTCGGCCACCACGTATCCGCCTTCGGGCAGGAAGTAGGCAGGAATGCGGTGTCCCCACCACAGCTGGCGGCTGATACACCAGTCCTTGATGTTCTCCAGCCAGTTCTTGTACGTGTTCTTGTACTTGGCGGGATAGAACTTCAGTTCGTCGTTCATGACAGGCGGCAGGGCCATGTCGGCAAAGTGCTGCATCTTGAGGAACCACTGCATGGAGAGCTTCGGCTCGATGGCCACGTTGGTACGCTCGGAGAAGCCCACCTTGTTGGTGTAGGCCTCCACCTTCTCCAGCAGGCCGGCGGCGGCGAGGTCTTTCTCAATCTGTTCGCGCACGTCGAAGCGGTCCATACCTACATAGAGGCCGGCTGCTTCGCTCAGGGTGCCGTTGTCGTTGAAGATGTCGATGCTCGGCAGGTTGTACTTCTCGCCCAGCATGTAGTCGTTCACGTCGTGGGCAGGCGTCACCTTCAGACAGCCCGTACCGAACTCTACATCCACGTAGTCGTCCTGAATAACGGGGATGACACGACCTACGAGGGGCACGATGACTTTCTTGCCCTTCAGCCACTGGTTCTTGGGGTCGGCCGGATTGATACACATGGCCGTATCGCCCATGATGGTCTCAGGACGGGTCGTGGCAACTACGGCGTAGCGGCGGCCTTCGGCATCGCGGTGAACCACTTCACCTTCGGCACCGGTCTCGCCCGACATGTCGTCGTCGGCCACGTAGTATTTCAGGTAGTAGAGCTTGCTGTGCTCTTCCTTATAAATCACTTCCTCGTCGCTCAAGGCGGTCAGCGCCTTGGGGTCCCAGTTCACCATGCGCACGCCGCGGTAGATGAGTCCCTTGTTATACAGGTCGACAAACACCTTGATGACACTCTCGCTGCGCTTCTCGTCCATGGTGAAGGCCGTGCGGTCCCAGTCGCACGAAGCGCCCAACTTGCGGAGCTGCTTCAGGATGATGCCGCCGTGTTCGTCGGTCCATTCCCAGGCATGCTTCAGGAACTCCTCGCGCGTCAGGTCGGTCTTCTTGATGCCCTGAGCGGCCAGTTTGTTCACCACCTTGGCTTCGGTGGCAATAGAAGCATGGTCGGTACCCGGCACCCAGCAGGCGTTCTTGCCTTCCATGCGGGCGCGGCGCACCAAAATATCTTGAATGGTATTATTAAGCATGTGTCCCATGTGGAGCACGCCGGTGACGTTGGGGGGCGGGATGACGACGGTGTACGGTTGACGGCCATCGGGTTTCGAACTGAACAGTTTGTGGTCCAGCCAATACTGGTACCACTTTCCCTCTACGTCGGCGGGATTGTACTTACTTGCTAATTCCATTTCTCTTTAAGTCTATAAAATTAAAATTGTTTGCGATTATGGGCACAAAATTAGTAATTTATTGCTTTCCATCGGCAAAAGCAACGAAAAGATTTGTCTATCTTTGCGCAAAGACGACGGTTTTACTCCGGTTCAAGCGGAGTGTACCGTCAGTTCAAAGGCTTTAAACTCTCAGTTTAAACGGAGTAAACTGACAGTTTAAACGCATTAAACTGACAGTTTATCTCCATTAAACTGGCAGTTTATTTTTGACAAACTAAAATAAACTGATAGTATGCTGACATACAACACTTTAAGAAATACACGAAAGAGGCCCGACCGACCTTTGTACAGGCGACGCCGAAACCTCCAAAAGCGCCACTTTGTACTGATGGCACTGATACTGACGGTATGGCTCGTACAACTCCTGCCCGCCGCGGGAGCCTGCTACGCCCGATACATTTACCCCACCATAGCCCGCGTACTGACCACCGTGTCCGACCTCATCCCCTTCGCCGTGGGCGACCTCTTCATCGCCCTCAGCATCGTCTGGCTCGTTGTCTGGCCTTTTTACGCCCGCCTCCGCCGCAAGAAACCCTGGCGGCGCATCGTTGGTCGCGAGGTGGAGTACCTGCTCTGGATATACGTCTGGTTCTACCTGGCCTGGGGACTGAACTACTCGCAACCCAACTTCTACCAACGGACGGGCATCGCCTACACAGCCTATACGCCCGAGAACTTCGCCCGCTTTACGGACGACTACATCGAGCGGCTGAACGCTTCGTACACCTCTATCGATACCATCGACAACGACATGGTACGCAACGAGGTGGTACGCGGCTATCGTGCCATCAGCCCCACGCTGGGTGTACTCCCGCCCACGACCGACCGTCCGCGGGCCAAGACGATGCTCTTCACCCCGCTCATCTCGATGGTGGGCGTCACGGGCAGCATGGGTCCCTTCTTCTGCGAATTCACCCTGAACGGCGATCTCCTGCCGGCCGAGTACCCCGCCACCTATGCCCACGAGTTGGCCCATCGGCTGGGCATCACCAGCGAGGCCGAGGCCAACTTCTACGCCTACCAGGTGTGCACCCGCTCCAGCGTGCCCACCCTGCGCTTCAGCGGCTACTACTCCATCCTCTTCCACGTGCTGGGCAACGCCCGCCGCCTGCTGGACGAGACCGCCTATCAGGCCCTTGTCGACAGCATCCGCCCCGAAATCATCCAGCTGGCCAAAGACGACCAAGCCTACTGGTCGGCCAAGTACAGCCCGCTGGTCGGCGCCGTGCAGGACTGGATCTACGACCTCTACCTGAAAGGCAACAAGATAGACAGCGGCCGCCAAAACTACTCCGAGGTAGTGGGGCTGCTCATCTCGTACGAGATGTATCAAACATACCATGATACGTTGTAGGGACGCACCATGGTGCGTCCGCGCAAAACAATGCAATCGAAAACGATTATTTTTGAAAAAAACAATCGCAATCCCAACGGGCCACGTTATGCTCGATATATTCTGCTATCCGGTTCCTGTCCTCCACACCTCGAATAATATGGTCATGATAACGTCCCTGCCATCCAAACCTGATATTATTCTTGCGGGCAAAACACGTCACAGCCTGTTTGAACCCTCCTATCACCACACTCAGAGCCGTCCGTTTCGCAGGTGCCTCCTCCGACGGATGTATACGAACAATGGCATGCACATGGTTAGGCATCACTACGGACACCACTACCTCCGCATAGGGATAATGCGCCTCCATTCCTGTCAAGGCATCAACTGCAAACCGGCCGACGGACGAATATTCCATCTGTCCATCTACAATTTCACCCAAATAATGCTCTTTTCCCTGCGTACAGACAGTAATGAAATATTCACCTCCGCTGTAATCGTGAAAATCAGCCCGAGGACTTTTGCGGGATGGGTGGGATGCATTGCATACATTAGACGAATCGTATTCGGACGCACCGTGGTGCGTCCCTACAGGCATGTTTTCCATAATAATATTCTTTTATGCAAATGTAACCATTTCATTCAAACATCCTGCACAACGGAAACACAAATTATTCACATATAATGACAGGCGGATCACCACACGCAGAATGAATGTTGTAGGGACGCACCACGGTGCGTCCGCACAAGTCAACAAAGTTTTGGATACAAAACGCCGAGGAGATATAAATCTTTGTAACTTTGCATCACTGTTTATCTAACAAGAACGATTATGCAACATACCCGTAAAGAACAGATGGAAGCCTTCGGACGCTTCCTCGACATCCTCGACGAACTGCGCGAGAAATGTCCCTGGGACCGCAAGCAGACCAACGAAAGCCTGCGCCCCAACACCATTGAAGAAACCTACGAACTGTGCGACGCCCTGATGCGCGACGACAAGCAGGACATCTGCAAGGAACTGGGCGACGTCCTGCTGCACGTGGCCTTCTATGCCAAGATAGGCAGCGAGACGGGCGACTTCGACATCAAGGACGTATGCGACCGCCTGTGCGAAAAGCTTATCTTCCGCCATCCGCACGTCTTCGGCGACGTAAAGGCTGAAACAGCCGGTCAGGTAGTAGAAAACTGGGAACAGCTGAAACTGAAGGAAAAAGGTGGAAACAAAAGTGTTCTGGCAGGCGTACCCGCTGCCCTGCCCTCGCTCATCAAGGCCTACCGCATACAGGACAAGGCCCGCAACGTGGGCTTCGACTGGGAAGAGCGCGAACAGGTGTGGGACAAGGTGAAGGAAGAAATCCAGGAGTTTCAGGCCGAAGTGGCCAATATGGACAAGCAGAAAGCTGAAGAAGAGTTTGGCGACGTGCTGTTCAGCCTCATCAACGCCGCCCGCCTCTACAAAATCAACCCCGACAATGCACTGGAGCACACCAACCAGAAATTCATCCGCCGCTTCAACTACCTCGAGGCACACACCATCAAGGAAGGCCGCAACCTGCACGACATGACGCTGGCCGAGATGGATGCCATCTGGGAAGAAGCCAAGAAATTGGAAAAGGAACAATAAAAAAATGCAGCCTCCCGACGCTGAAGCCCTTTCAACATCGGGAGGCTGCCTACCTCTTGAAAACTGAAATCAGTCTGCTATAGTCGGAAACGTCCTTCTCACTTCTTGGGAGCAGGCCCTTTTCCGTTCTTCTTACCATTCATGCCTTTCAACAGCTCGCGGTGGAAGCGCATCTCGGCACGCTGTATCAGATAGATCTTCTTATTGGAAAGTATCTTCTGGAACTTCTTCAGATACGTCTGCTCCAGTTCGCTGGAAGCGACCCTCGCATCGTATACGCCGTCCAGGATTTCGCCGTACTGGCTCTCTGTCGTATTCTCGTTCTTGCCCTGACGCAACAGTTTCCAGGCATTGTCATTCAACTTCTGCTTGCGGTCCTGCAGTTCGAAATACAGGGGAAAGAATTTGGCAGCCTCAGCCTGGGTCAGCCCGGCCTTCTCAGTCAGGAAAGCCTGCTGCTTGGCGCGAAACTCTTCCTTCGTCAGCCGCTGGCAGATGCCGTCATTGGCCCACACCGACAGCATCAAGCCGAACAGGGCAACCATTAAAACACTCAACTTTTTCATTGTTATTCTTTACAAGTATTGATTATTCTGCATTTTCATCGCTCAGATAGACGTACAGCGAATAATCGTCCATCATCGTATTGTCTATCGCCGTACTGATGTACTCCAGTTCGACATCCGTATCCTCGGCAGCCATCTGCTGCCTGCCTTCCGACGCGCTGTCGCCCGGCGAAGCTACCCGTATGATCAGAGCGGCCCCTACAAACATGGCAGCCATGTAAAGCCAGGGCCTGACCTTCTCCCACGTGGTAGGCTCACGGCGGACATCGTTCTTTTCTTTCTCGGGAAGACGGCTCATCAAGTCTGAAGTGAATCCTTCGAAATACCCTTCCGGCACACGGAACGGGTTCTCCGTACCAACTTTCTTCAGCAAATTATCTTCTTCTTTCATAAGCTTTTCTCCTTTCATTCAGATTAGACTATGGTTTGAGGCAAAGGTTTAAAATTCATCTTCAAAAAACTTTTCGATTTTTTTCACCGCATGATGATAAGAAGCCTTCAGTGCTCCGACCGACGTGCCGAAGATCTCGGACATCTCCTCGTACTTCATTTCCTGGTAATACTTCAGGTTGAACACCATCCGCTGCTTTTCGGGCAGGGTCAGCAAGGCTTTCTGCAACGTCGTCTGTATCTTGTCGCCCGAGAAGTAGGGGTCGCTCTCGAGCTTCTGCAGCACATCGGCCTCGGGGTCGTCCAGCGAAACAGTGGCCTGTGCCCGCTGTTTGTTCAGGAAAGTCAGACATTCGTTCAGAGCGATGCGGTAGAGCCAGGTGGAGAGCTTGGCGTCGCCGCGGAAATAGTCGATGTTGGTCCACGCCTTGATGAACGTGTTCTGAAGCAGGTCGTTGGCGTCCTCATGCGAATATACCATACGGCGAATCTGCCAGTACAGCTGTTCGCTGTATTGGGCCACAATCATTTCAAATCCGCGCCGTTGTGTCTTCTCGTCCTGCAACAAGGCCAGCACTTCGCGCTCATTATAGGGAGTATTCATATACTTTTATCCGCATTTGTAGATTTTAGACGGCCAAAGATACAAAAAGTTTAATTAAATCGGTACGCAAAGCGTTTCTTTCGCCAGCATGGTTTCAGGAAAGACGGCGCGGGCCTGCTCCAGCAACAGGTCTTCGTTGTCGTAGCGTGCCGAGAAGTGGCCCACCAGCAGACGCTTCACGCCTGCCTCGCGGGCAATGGCGGCCGCCTGCGCGGCCGTGG
>ENA-UONW01001300-UONW01001300.1-human-gut-metagenome-genome-assembly--contig:-CS52-NODE-1300-length-31237-cov-6.523988_pt1 | contig 31237 bp, 31 predicted proteins | sample MGYA00242463_ERZ724010 | MGnify/ENA metagenome assembly ERZ724010 | reverse complement strand
TACGAAATTCAGATTATCAAAAACGGTTCGGTCAGAAAGCAACTGAAAATCTTGAAATATAATTCCAATTTTTCGACGCAGTTCTTGAACTTTTCTTTTATTAATCTTGCATAAATTATAACCTAAAATTTCTGCGCTACCAGTTTCTATTGGAACTTCAGCATACAAAGATTTTAAAAAGGTACTTTTTCCTGTTCCGACCTTACCTATCAGATAAATGAATTCTCCTTCATCTGCATGAAAATTGACATCTGCTAATATTGGCTTCTTATCTCGTGAAATGCCTACGTTATCTATTTTAATTAGCATAGCAGAATTTATTTAATGTTTTTTCCAATTGGGATTATGACGACTTTTCAATTCCTCTACCAAAGTTTCAAAACGCAAATCTTTATAAGTCAATAAAACTATCAGATGATACAACAAATCTGCCCCTTCATATATAATTCTCTCATTTGTTCCATTGACAGCTTCTATTACAGTCTCCAAGGCTTCTTCTCCAACTTTTTGGGAAATTCTATTGATACCGTCTTTAAACAAGGTTGTAGTATATGAACCTTCCGGCATCTCTTGCTTCCTCTTATCTATGAAATTCTGAAGTTCGGTTAAGAAAAGCAATACATTTTTCTCATTAGTTTCCCCCCAACATGTATCTGTACCTTTATGACAAGTTGGCCCATTAGGGCGCACTAAAACCAATAATGTATCGTTATCACAATCACATTTTATTTCTTGCAGATTCAAGAAATTACCACTGGTTTCTCCCTTTACCCATAACCGATTCTTACTCCGACTAAAAAAAGTTACTTTTCCGGTTTTAAGGGTCTGTTCATAGGCATCTTTATTCATGTAGCCTAACATAAGAACTTTTTGGGTATCTATATCCTGTATAATGGCCGGTACCAATCCACCACCTTTTTCAAAATCGATTTTCATTTTATAACCTTATATTTATATTTTTAGAAAGCAAGTAATTCTTTAAATTCTCTAAATTAATGATTCCATAGTGAAATGTACTTGCAGCCAATGCTGCATCAGCTTTTCCAATAACAAAAGCATCATAAAAATCTTGAACGCTACCAGCACCTCCAGAAGCTATTACCGGCACAGGAAGCATTTTTGCCAATGTCGCTAATGCGGCATTCGCAAAACCATGTTTGACGCCATCATGATCTATACTGGTAAATAAAATTTCTCCAGCTCCTCTTGAAACAGCTTCTCTTGCCCACTTATATAAACTGCGTCCTGTACTCACCTTGCCTCCTTTTGAATAGCAAATCCATTCACCCGTTTGTTGATCTTGTTTCGCATCTATTGCCACAACACAAGCCTGAGAACCAAACCGATCTGTAATTTGATTAATAAGTGAAGGATTTGCTATTGCTGCTGAATTGACACTTACTTTATCTGCTCCTGCCGCAAATAACTCAGCTGCATCTTCTACGCTATTTATTCCGCCACCAACTGTAAATGGGATGGAAATAGTTTGAGCTATATCCGACACTAATTCCTTCAAATTCTTACGATTCTCTATACTAGCTGTAATATCAAGAAAAACGATTTCGTCAGCTTTCATTTGATCATACTTAATAGCATAATCCACAGCATCACCTAATTCTTGTAGATGTTCAAAATTAGTTCCTTTCACTAATTTTTTATTCTTAATATCAAGACAAGGAATTATTCTTTTTGCTAACATCTCAACCAAAATTATTTACCAATTCCCGAAGATCTATCGTACCCTCATAAATAGCCTTACCAAATACAACGTACTTGACTCCTATAGAATCCAATTGCTCAATATCTTCCAATGTACGTACGCCGCCACTAGCGATCAACGAACATCTAGGACACTTAAGCAAAATTTTCTCGTATAAACCTATAGAAGGACCTTTCAACATACCATCCTTAGCAATATCTGTACATAGTACATTATGGATGCCCATTCTACCATAATCATTTATAAAAGTGAAAACATCAGTCTTTGTCGAATCAATCCAACCATTTATCCGTATTTGTTCATGCAAACAATCTGCCCCTAAGATAAAACGTTCTGAGCCATATTGATTAATCCAATTTTTGACGGTAGAAGAGCTTGTTACAGCAATACTTCCTATTGTAGCATAAGCAGCACCACTATTCCATACTATTTGCAGGTCTGTATCACTTTTTATACCACCCCCAAAATCGACTACCAAATTAGTTTGTGATGTAATCTTTTCTAAAACCGAGTAATTAATAACATGAGCAGAACGCGCTCCATCTAGATCCACTACATGTAAACGCCTAAATCCCAAATCTTCAAACTGCTTAGCTATTTCTAATGGTTTATCAGAATAGACTTTACAAGCATTATAATCACCTTTCGACAAGCGCACGCATCTACCGTCAATAATATCTATCGCAGGTACCAGTTCCATTTTTACAGCTCAATAAAGTTCTTTAATAATTTCTCTCCCCATTTTCCACTTTTCTCCGGGTGAAATTGCGTTGCATAAAAATTTTCCTTTCTAATAGCAGCTGAAAAATCATTAATATAAGTTGTTTCTGCCACTGTATATTGATTCACTGGCATATAAAAACTATGCACAAAATAAAAGAACGCATTTTCAGGAATATCGCGAAACAAATCAGTTTTTAAATGCGACACTGTATTCCATCCCATATGTGGAATTTTCATCCGCGAATTAGATTTTGTCACTAAAAATTTTCTAACAATCGCATCATCTACAATGTTAAGACATGATGTATTTCGCTCCTCGCTCTTAAAGCCCAATATTTGCATGCCTATGCATATCCCCAAAAACGGTTGCGTTAGATCTCTAATCACCTCATCCAGATGGCTTCTTCTCAAAAAATTCATAGTCACTAAAGCCTCCCCTTGCCCAGGAAAAATAACCTTATCGGCCTTTTTGATAACTTCGCTATCACTTGAATACACCGCATTTATGCCAATTCGTCGTAAAGCATTCATTACAGACAATGCATTTCCACCATTATAATTAATTACGGCAACATTCATAATAAATCCCTTTTAGGAAAACAAACGTTCTTCACATTCTGTTTACAAAGATAGGACAAAATTACGACATATAAAAATAAATAAGGATTTTCGCCCGTTTCCGACAATTACACACATTCTACTATTTACAAAAATCGACAGGAACTTTTATTTCCTGCCGATTTTGATCATCACATACGCACAACTTAATGTCTTTTAAAAAGATGTATCGTAGACTTTACTTTATTCATTAATTTAAGTCCAAATACGACACCTTTATATATAGCTATACATTGGTCTACATATCCTATAACTTGCTGAAAATGTCTAGTATCTTTCTTTTCTTTCCGTTCTCCCGAAACACGAGAGTGCAGAGTTAGCATTTCCCAATGCTTTTGCGCATTGTCCTTATACATTTGACGCAAGATTAAAAGATCATCATAGTTTTTTATTTTCATGTCGTTCAGATAATATTTTATTAGCCATAAAAGCCGCTAATGGATTTAAGACTAAAGCCTTGCGCTTCACATATATAAAAATGCCTAATGCCAAATACAAGACAAACACAATTAACAATGCCAAGAACTTACTCTCTAACACAGACGCCAAATAAGATGTCAGCATATAGGATAAGAGCAAAAGTAAAACAGAACCTAGCAAAAAGAATATCAGAATCAGAATTAATAAGGCATACAACATTGTTAACTTGCTAACAAGATCCATCTGCATATATTTTTTCTGGTAAGCTAAATATAGCTTAAACTCCCTTATCAATTCATTAAATTGATTCATGCTTCCTAAAGACAAATAGTTATGCTTCTAAATTAATCGCTTACAACCTTCAATTCGTCTGCAATATCGTCAACCAAATTTGACATTTCTTTATCATTCAATTTAATGCCACGCTTACGAATTGCTTCAGCAATTTTTGTACGCATATCTGTTCCTTTTTCCGGAGCAAATAATATTCCACATGCAGCGCCTACTGCTGCTCCACCTAAAAAAGCTGCTAAAATACTTAATCCTTTCATAGTTCAAAATTATTTATTAGACACTTCAAATATACATTTTTCTTTAAAAAGAAAGAGACATTTCCTCCTATTTTTTCAACAAATCCGCAAATTTAAGTCATAGAAATGGTTACGAACACAATACGACAAATTTACTGATCACTATTTACACAATTATTACTAATAATTTTCCGCTTTCAAGCAAAAATAGCTTTGTGGGTGATCACAAACAGGACATACATCCGGAGCTTTCTTACCGACTACAATATGTCCACAATTTCGGCATTGCCATATGCAATCTCCATCTCTTGAAAAGACCAGTCCTTGACTAATATTCTCAATTAATTTTCGATAACAGTCTTCATGCTCTTTCTCAATAGCTGCCACCATTTCAAATTTAGTAGCAATCTCAGTAAAGCCTTCCTCTTGAGCTTGTTTTGCAAAGTTCGCATACATATCTGTCCACTCATAATTTTCCCCAGCAGCAGCGTCTTGCAAATTTTCTATAGTAGACTTAACGCCATTATTTAAATATTTAAACCAAATCTTGGCATGCTCTTTTTCATTATTTGCTGTTTCTTCAAAAAGTTCTGCAATTTGAACAAAACCGTCTTTACGTGCTTTTGATGCATAATAAGTATACTTATTACGCGCCACAGACTCACCAGCTAAAGCCGTCTGTAGATTCTTTTCTGTTTTACTTCCTTTTAATGACTTCATAACGCTATTTTTTTGAAAAACATTCGCAAATATATGAAATATTCCACATAGGCAAGGTTTTATCTGCATTTTAACAAAAATATACTCTTGTACTCACACACTAAAAGACAAAGGCAATAAGGCAGAAGCCTGAGGAATAATTAAAATTTCCTCTACGCCATATAAAATCACATTAAAATCTATAGCGCCACGTTGAAGCGATTCTATAATCACCTGACGACATGCGCCACAAGGAGTTATAGGATGATCTAAATATCCATTTTCATTTCTAGCTGCCACAGCCATTGAAACAATGGGGACATCCGGGTATTGCGATTGAGCATAAAACAAAACATTTCTTTCTGCACAAGTCCCTTCAGGATATGAGATATTTTCTTGATTTGACGCCGATAACACTACGCCATTTTTTAGTCTTACAGCAGCCCCAACATAAAAATGAGAATACGGTGCATAACTTTTTTTTGTCGCTTCTTTTGCTTGTTTCACTAAATCCCGATAAGGTCCAGACAACTCGGAAAAATCCACAGAAAGGAAAGTAAAAGCACATGTTTTTTTCTTCATCAGATATAAAAATAAAAAATGAATTCCATAGCAAATATATACGATGAAATTCCTATATTTATGATTATTTAACGGTATCTTATATCAGATATTGCGAACTAATACTCTCATTATTCATCAAGCGACGTATGGTTTCGGCAAACATATCAGCAACCGTCAGTTGTTTTACTTTGGGACATGAATTATCATACGGAATACTATCCGTAAAGACGATTTCCTCCAATTTTGAATCCTGAACTCTCTGGCTTGCAGGACCAGACATCACACAATGTGATGCTATAGCTCTTACACTACGTGCCCCATTTTCAATCATCAAATCTGCAGCTTTAGTAATTGTTCCTGCCGTATCTACAATATCATCTACTAAAATTACATCCATATCTTTTACATCACCGATAATCTGCATTGTGTCAACAACGTTCGCTTTTTTGCGAGACTTATTGCAGAGAACGAGAGGGCAATCTAAATATTTTGCGTAGGTACTTGCACGTTTTGAACCTCCTACATCAGGAGTTGCAATACACAGATTTGGCAAATTCAAACTCTTAACATAAGGCAACATAATTGTTGATGCATATAAATGATCTACAGGGACATCAAAAAAGCCTTGCTCTTGATCTGCATGCAAATCCATCGTAATTAAACGATCTATTCCAGCCACGCTTAACAAATCTGCAACCAATTTTGCACCAATTGAAACACGTGGTTTATCTTTTCTATCCTGTCTAGCCCATCCAAAATAAGGAACGACAGCTATAATGCTATGTGCAGAAGCGCGTTTTGCAGCATCAATCATTAATAACAATTCCATTAAATTATCAGAATTAGGGAATGTTGATTGTACTAAAAAGACGTCGCGTCCTCTTATTGATTCCTCGTAACTTACTGCAAATTCCCCATCTGCAAAATGAGTAATTAACAAATTACCTAATTTGCACCCCAGACTTGCACAAATTTTTTCTGCCAAATAGCGAGATTTTGTGCCTGAAAAGACCATAAAATTATTATTCATTTTGTGTGATTTATTTGGTTATTGAAAATATTGTTTTACTATTATTTTATTATCAAGAATTTAGCATTTCCCGCTTTTCTTTTTGGAAAATTAATTTGGTATTCCAAAATAACGTTGCGGCAAAACGACAGGTAGTCAACAAAAAATTAATAACAATAAATATGCATATGGTAAAAATAGTATTTAATATGTGAATCCACAAGGGAAGCATAACAGAAGTATCACCTATTTGAATAGCGAATCTATTTGCACCCATATTGCATGAAAGAATAAAAGTTGGCATAAACATAAAGACTACAGAAATTCCCAAAAGAAAAACCATGCTCACATAAATAACCAAGGAATTACTAATACTTTTGGGACCGCAACTACATATCGACCGAAAGCTCTTTACCATTGACGTATGACGCAAGAACATATCACTTAAAAGATAAAAATCTATATATGCAATTATAATAAAGAAAATTACACAAGTCACCACAATATAACTATAAGAGATATGTAAATTCTCCATTCCCATACTCAATATAATAAAGAATACAACTTGACAAAATCGCAAGAGAAAATAGACAGGAGACAAATTAAGAACTTTCTTTAGCAAAGACGACACATCTAAACTACACCGTGTTTCATGGTTTTGTGATAAACCATAGATATAATAAGATTGTACGCCTAGGGATGTTGCTTGGATCCATAATATACCCAAGAAAATTATTGAACCAATTATCATCCCAATAATTTGTTCTGAGAAGAAAATTGTTGTGTATAACAAAATTATCGCCAAAATCGATGACAGCCCCCACAAACAGCAGAATGTCCTGACGATGTTTTTTGGTAAATGAACTATCATCTTCATCGCATCAGTTATACACTGCTTATAATTGCGTACTTGATTAAACCTAACTATGTCATCAGTTACCATCACACATCATCCTTTTGATTACAAAACATTTCATATGCAAATTTAATTATTTAATTTGGAAGAGCCTCTTAGAAATGTCTATTTTATATAAGCGAGTTGAATACCCTATTGCACCGACAAATTCAGAATATTCCGAAACAATAACATTATGGTTCTCCATTTTAATATAAAAATGACGAAAGTTCCATTTTCTCAATGTTTTTTTCTAACTTTACAATTCGGAATGTCTAACATAAAAAACTTTATTATGCCTGATAAAAAAAGTTTCGTCACAATAGCCAATCACTCTAGAGAGAAATTGATGTATCTTCTGACGATGGCTGCAGAATTCGAAAAATTTCCGAACAGAAGAATACTTGAAGGTAAAGTCGTAGCTACCCTATTCTTCGAACCATCTACCAGGACTCGCCTCTCATTTGAAACAGCAGCGAATAGATTGGGAGCACGTGTTATAGGATTTACAGACCCCAAAGTAACAAGTTCTTCAAAAGGAGAGACTCTAAAAGACACCATAAAAATGGTAAGTAACTATGCTGATATTATAGTAATGCGCCATTATTTAGAAGGAGCTGCTCGATATGCAAGTGAAGTAACCGACATTCCCATTATTAATGCAGGTGATGGAGCCAACCAACATCCATCACAAACTATGCTTGATCTATATTCAATTTATAAAACGCAAGGCACACTAGATAATTTAAACATATATTTAGTTGGAGATCTAAAATATGGACGTACAGTTCACTCATTACTTATGGCGATGAGGCATTTCTCACCAACTTTTCACTTTATAGCTCCAAAAGAATTGGCTATGCCAGAAGAATATAAGCTTTATTGCGAACAAAATCATATAAAATACAAAGAATATGAAGACTTCAATGAAGAAGTCATCAGCGAAGCTGACATTCTCTATATGACACGAGTACAGCGAGAACGCTTTACAGATTTAATGGAATATGAAAAAGTGAAAGATTTATTTGTCTTACGAAACAATATGCTAGGCAAAGTAAAAAACAATATGAAAATTCTACACCCGCTTCCTCGCGTAAACGAAATTGCCTACGATGTAGATAATAATCCGCATGCATACTACTTCCAACAAGCTAAAAATGGCCTTTATGCACGACAAGCCATTATTTGTGATGCACTTGGATATACCTTAGATGATATCATACACGATAAGACTATTATCTCAATACAAAAATAAATTTAAAGTCTACGAAACATGAAGAAAGAAAAGCTGTTGGTAGCTGCTATAGAAAACGGAACTGTCATTGATCATATTCCATCAAATAAACTTTTTGAGGTAATTAATCTACTGCAACTCCAGAAATTACATACAGCCATAATGATAGGCTATAATATAAAGAGTCATAAAATGGGTGAAAAAAGTATTATAAAAATTGCAGACAAATTTTTCACTCATGCAGAATTGAATCAATTATCAGTAGTGGCCCCTAACGTATCATTGTGTACCATTAAGAATTATGAAGTAATCGAAAAAAAACAAGTTAATCTTCCAGATGAGTTATTAGGAATTGTAAAATGCAGTAATCCTAAATGCATTACCAACAATGAACCCGTCCCAACTCATTTTCATGTAACCGATAAAGTAACTGGAAAAATACAATGCCACTATTGTGAAAAAGAACAAAATATTGAACAAGTCAAGTTGGTATAATTATAAAGAACAAATTCAATACACTTTAAGCATATGAAAAAAGACACAGAAATCTTTCAACTAATTGAAGCTGAACATCAGCGCCAATTAAAAGGCATTGAACTTATCGCCTCTGAAAACTTTGTAAGTGACCAAGTGCTTCAAGCCATGGGATCTTGTCTTACCAACAAATACGCAGAAGGATATCCGTCCAAACGTTATTACGGAGGATGTGAAATAGTTGATCAAACAGAAACGATCGCCATTGAACGAGTAAAAAAACTTTTTGGAGCGGAATATGCTAATGTACAGCCCCATTCTGGAGCACAGGCAAATGCTGCAGTATTCTTAGCCTGTTTAAAACCAGGTGACACATTCATGGGCCTTAACCTGGAACAAGGAGGACATCTTTCACACGGTTCTAAGGTTAACACATCTGGAATCTTATATAATCCTATAGGATATAATCTAAAAAAGGAGACTGGAACCGTTGATTATGATGAAATGGAGGCTTTAGCATTACAGCACAAGCCCAAATTAATTATTGGAGGCGGTTCTGCATATAGCCGTGAATGGGATTATGAACGTATGAGAGCCATTGCTGATAAAGTAGGTGCTATTTTCATGGTAGATATGGCTCATCCTGCAGGTCTTATAGCTGCAGGATTACTAAAAAATCCAGTAAAATACGCTCATATCGTAACATCCACTACTCATAAAACGCTGAGAGGGCCACGCGGGGGAATTATCTTAATGGGCAAGGATTTTGAAAATCCATGGGGCTATACCACGAACAAAGGTGCTATAAAAATGATGAGCCAACTACTTAACAGTGCTGTATTCCCAGGTATTCAAGGTGGTCCGCTAGAACATGTCATTGCAGCAAAAGCTGTAGCCTTTGGAGAAGCCTTACAACCAGAATTCAAAACATACGCCCAACAAGTAAAAACCAACGCAGCATGTTTGGCTCAAGAATTAATTAAACGTGGATTCGATATTGTCAGCGGAGGAACAGACAATCACAGTATGCTTGTCGATTTAAGATCAAAATATCCCGACTTGACTGGAAAAATGGCAGAAAACGCATTAGTAGCAGCTGATATCACGGTAAATAAGAATATGGTACCATTTGATAGCCGTAGCGCCTTCCAAACGTCTGGAATACGACTTGGAACTCCAGCCATTACGACAAGAGGATTAAAAGAAGATATGATGCCAGTAATTGCTGATTTCATTGAAGAAGTTCTAAATGCCCCAGAAAATGAAGAGGTTATTAAATCAGTACGTGAACGTGTAAACAATTGCATGAAAAAATATCCTCTTTTTGCATACTAACTATCTCTAAAAAAACTAGAAAAAAATGGCATATCTCACATCGTGAGATATGCCATTTTTCTAATCTACTAGTCCTATTATGAAGAATATCCCTAAGTTTTAGTCCTAATTAGCACTGCAAAAAATGACGCATAACAAACTCCTGTTGCTGAGATTCTTTTTCAAAATCGAATATGAAACTCAAATTCCTAACCAAAATGAAATCTAACATTGATACCAAATGTAAAGGAATAGATTTTCAATCTTTATCATAGCTTATCAGAAAATAATAAAAATAATTGCAGATTTTAAAGAATGCCAATTTATAGATGTAATATCTAATGCTTCATCTCATAAAGAACTACCAACAATACAAAAAGCTCTGTCTCAAGCTCACCAAACAGCAAATCCTTTACACTTATTGATTGACAAGAAAATTAAACAGCTATCTAAAAACTTGATATAACGAACAGACAAATAATATTAAGACAGCTATCAATAAACACATCCCATGTAAATTTATTCTTGATTACTTCTTCACACTAGGAAACAGATCAATATGCTTCATCTGAAGCATTATTTCAGATTTTCGTTTCTTTACATATTTTGAAGGATTTGACGAACTCAAGCGTAATGGATTAGGTAATGTTGCAGCAATCAACGCACATTGACTCCTAGATAAATTCATTGCTTCACATTCAAAATTACTACGCGCCACAGCCTGCACCCCATATATGCCATCGCCCATTTCTATACTATTCAAATAAACCTCCATAATACGTTGCTTACTCCAAAAGCACTCTATTAGAACCGTAAAATATGCTTCAAAACCTTTTCTAATCCAAGAAGAATTAGGCCAAAGAAATACATTCTTGGCTGTTTGCTGACTTATCGTACTACCACCTCTAAATCTCTTTCCTGTAACCCGATCAATTGCTGCATTCCTTATTTCTACCACATCAAAACCATGATGCTGCAAAAAACGTTGATCTTCAGAAGCCATTACCGCAACAGGCAAATAACGAGATATTTTTTCTAAAGGAACCCACTCATGTTTCATCTGCACAGGTCTACCTCCTATTTTCTGTTCAATACAACGTATTATCATTAATGGCGTAATATATACAGGCAAATAACGGTAAATAATTACGGACAGAATCGAACTTGCAAAAAATAGAAATATAAGTCGCCTTATAAAACGAAACATAATAAAAAGATATATATTCCAATAAAAAAACTGGCTAATTCTTTTTTCAAATTAAGCCAGTTTTCATTTTAAATCAATGTAAATTAAAAAGGCAAATCATCGACCTTATCAACCGCATCACTCATTGGCGAAGCACTGGCTGTGTTTGAAACTGGAGGTATATCCAAAGGAGTTTGAGGGCTTGCGGCTGCCACATTGCGATCTACTTTCCATGCACTGACATCATTAAACCAACGTCCATTGTATTCATGAGCGTCAATATCAAAAGAGACCGTCAAAGTCTCCCCCATTTGTATATTCATCGCATTCAAACGATCTTCTCCAAAAACTCTAAATATACAACGACGAGGATATTGTTCTTGCGTTTCAATTACGAACTCTTGTGATTTCCACGGGTTGCCAGTTCGAGCAGAGATGCCACTTCTAGCATCAAGTACAGCTATAATTTTACCTGTAATTTCCATTTCTCAAAAATATATTAAGTTTATAGCATGCGAATTTACGATTTTCTTTTCACTATAAAAAATCAATTTGTTTTTTTTACAGTAAAATAAAATCATGCAGGGCAAATAGGGAAGTTGAATAGTTGAAAATTTGGCTTCCAGAAATTAATTAACTACCTTTGTAAACTACAAATAATAAAAACAAGAACGATTAGAAACAAATTAAAAATTTCATATAATCATGCGTTTCGTAATTCCCAGCACATTATTATCATCAAGACTCCAATCAATTGGTAAAGTAATTGTTAATAAAAATACTATACCTATCCTTGATAACTTTTTATTTGAAATTACTAACGGGAACCTCACCCTCACTGCATCTGATAGTGAAACGACGATTAGGACTTCACTAGACTTAATTGAGTGTGATAATGATTGCCGTTTTACCTTAGATGCTCGCATGATCCAAGACGCATTGAAAGAAATTCCAGAACAGCCCCTCGAATTTACTATTGAAGAAACCTCTCACGAAATTACCATACGTTATCAAAACGGACAATACAATATTGTAAGCGAATCTGCAGATGATTATCCAGAATTCCAATCACTTCCTGACGATTGCGACAAAATAACGGTAGCTTCAAATTTACTTTGGTCAGGAGTAAATCGTGCACTGTTTGCAACGGCATCTGATGACTTGCGTCCTGTAATGAATGGCATATTTTTCGATATCCAAGACAAACTTACAATTGTAGCAAGTGATGGACACAAACTCGTATGCAGCACACTTGCCAAAGTTCAAAGTTCCAACCATGGTTCCCTGATTTTACCGAAGAAGCCAGCTCTAATTCTTCGGAATATACTTAACCGCGACACGAATGAAACAACCATCGCATATACTAATCGAAATGCAGAAATACGAACAACTGATTATATTATCAATTGTCGACTGACAGAAGGACGCTATCCCAATTATAGTAGTGTCATTCCACAAGACAATCCGAATTGTGCCGTTATTAACCGCAATGCCTTAATTAGTGCCTTACGCCGTGTTTTAGTCTTTGCGACAAAAACCTCACTGACAAAACTAATGTTTTCTGCTCATGAATTGCAAATTTCGAGCCAAGATATTGAATTTTCAAAATCAGCAGAGGAAAAAATATTCTGCGATTACTCGGGCATTCCAATGAGTATTGGTTTTAAAGGAGCATTTCTCCTAGAACTTATCAATATTATTGAAGGTGAAGACCTGGTTATTAAGTTAGCAGATGCTAGTCGTGCAGGCATCATCACTCCCGCGGTAGACACCGAAGAAGAAAGTGTACTTATGCTTTTAATGCCAATGATGTTAAACGATTAAATAGTACGTAGTCAATTATTATGGAATTACATATTGGCAAACCTATTGTCTTTTTTGATATAGAAGCTACCGGACTAAGCATAACCAAAAGCAGGATTGTTGAATTAAGCTATCTCAAGATCTTTCCAGATGGTCACAAAGAGCAGCAAACTCTTCGCTTTAATCCTACAATTCCCATTGAACCACAAGCCTCTAAGGTGAACCATATTTATGATGCAGATGTTAAAAACTGCCCCGTTTTCTCTGAAAAAGCAAAATTTTTAGCTGAAATCTTTGAAAACAGCGACTGGGCCGGATATAATTCCAACCATTTTGACATTCCCTTGCTAATTGAAGAATTTTTACGAGCTGGTGTAAATTTAGATATTAGTAATACTCGCTTCATCGACGTTCAAAATATATACTATAAAATGGAGCCAAGAACATTATCTGCCGCCTACAAATTCTACTGCAACAAAGATTTGCTAGCAGCTCATACAGCACAAGCAGATACTGAAGCTACCTACGAGATTTTAAAGGCTCAATTAGACCGATACTCAGATCAACTTGAAAATAATGTAAACTTTTTGTCAGATTTTACGAGAATGAATAATAATGTAGATTTAGCAGGGCGCTTTGTCTACAATGAAGAAGGCATTGAAGTTTTCAACTTTGGAAAGTACAAAGGCAAGCCTGTATCAACCATTCTCCAACAAGAACCTGGATATTATGCATGGATGATGCAAGGTGACTTCCCTCAAAACACCAAACAGGTACTTACTCGCATAAAACTCAAGCAAGCCAATAAATAATAATTATGATTCTACAAGGTAAACATATAGTATTAGGTATTACAGGAAGCATAGCAGCTTACAAATCCTGCATTCTAATACGTGGTTTGATTAAAGCCGGAGCTGAAGTCCAAGTTATTATTACACCTGCAGGCAAGGAATTTATCACGCCTTTAACTTTGTCTACCCTAACCTCACGTCCTGTAATTAGCGATTTCTTCGATCGCCGAGATGGTTCTTGGCATAGTCACGTAGATCTTGGCTTATGGGCCGATGCTATGATTATAGCTCCTGCTACAGCCTGTTCAATAGGAAAAATGGCTAATGGTATAGCGGATAACATGTTAATAACCACATATCTATCGATGAAAGCGCCAGTTTTCCTAGCACCAGCTATGGATTTGGACATGTACAGACATCCTACAACCCAAGAAAACTTAGCACGACTACAAAAAAACGGAGTCAACATCATTGAAGCTTCCAAAGGAGAATTAGCCAGTCACTTAATAGGAAAAGGACGGATGGAAGAACCTGAAAATATAATACAATATATTAGCGACTGGTTCTACAATAACGAGAACGGTATTTCTAATTTTCTGAAAGGAAAAACCGTTCTTATCACAGCAGGACCTACATATGAAAAAATAGACCCTGTGCGATTTATAGGGAATTATTCCAGTGGGAAAATGGGATATGCTTTGGCAGAAGAATGTGCTATGCGTGGTGCTAAGGTCATTCTGGTTTCCGGCCCAGTCAATCTGACTCCAATCCATAATAATATTAAACTTATCCAAGTTGAAAGTGCTGCAGAAATGCTAGAAGCTTGCAAGAAGGTATTTACTCAAAGTGATATTGCCATATTTTGTGCCGCAGTAGCAGACTTTACGCCTGAATATCAAGAGGGACAAAAGATCAAAAGGGAAAAAGGAGAACAATTCCTACGCTTGATTCCAACAAAAGATATTGCAGCAGTTCTTGGTAAAATGAAGAATAAAAAACAAAAGACGATAGGTTTTGCATTGGAAACGAATCATGAAATTGAAAATGCAACTGAAAAACTACATAAAAAAAATCTCGATTTCATCGTACTTAATTCACTACAAAATCCAGGAGCTGGTTTCCAATATGACACCAATCAAATTAGTATCATTACTCAAAATGAAAGAATAGACTTTCCCCTAAAAACAAAGAAAGAGGTCGCCAAAGATATAATTCAAATATTATGCGAAATGTTCTTGGCTTAATTGCATTTTTACTTATTCTTGGATTTGATCGTGCATTCTCTCAAGAGTTAAATGCTCGAGTTTCAATTAATCATCAACAAATTCAAGGAACCAATACGGCTATTTTTGAAAACCTGCAAAAGGCTCTAACAAGTTTTCTTAACGACCGACAATGGACAAACTTACAATTCACTCCAACAGAACGAATTGAATGTACTTTCAATATCATACTTAATAAATATAATGAATCGGAAAATCGATTTGAAGGGAGTCTGCAAGTTCAAGCTAATCGACCTGTATATGATGCTTCATATAAAACCACAGAATTTGCATTTCAAGATCCAGACCTAGCTTTTACTTTTCAAGAATTCGATCAACTAGAATTTCGTTTAGAACAAATAGACAATAATCTGACGGCAATATTTGCCTACTATGTATACCTGATTCTAGGAATTGATATGGATACCATGTCTTTAAAGGGGGGGCAAGCCCAATTAGAAAATGCCCTTTTCATCGTAAATAGTGCTCAAAACATTAATGAAAAAGGATGGAAAGCATTCGATGACAACAAAAACCGATATGCATTAATTAGTGATTATCTTGATCCCTCACTTGAATCTTTTAGACAAATGCAATACCAATATCATCGCAACGGATTAGATGAAATGGCACAAAATGCAGAACGTGGCCGTTCCGTAATCAGTGAAGCTCTCACCCTTTTACGCACGACAAAACAGAAAAAATCAATGAATCCATGGCCACAACTTTTTACGGAATATAAAAAAGACGAATTAATTAATCTGTTTAAATCTAAGGGTACAGCACAAGAACGTGAATCTGTTTGTAATCTACTCGTATCCATCAATCCATCTCAGACAATGACATGGAATCGGATTAAGCAGCAATAAGATTTCAACCAAGTATTAAATTTTAATTTAAGACTTTTCTTTATTCTTGCTATATGCTTACACATTTATCCATAAAGAATTATGCTTTGATCAGCTCAGCAGAGATTGATTTTTATCCAAGCTTCTCTGTAATCACCGGCGAAACAGGAGCTGGCAAAAGCATTCTTATTGGTGCCTTAGGACTCCTTCTCGGAAAGAGGGCAGACATCCAATTAATCAAAAAAAATGAAAAGAAGTGTATAGTAGAAGGGTTGTTTAATGTCCAGGCGCAACCATCCATCAAACGAATTCTGGAACAAAATGACCTTGATACGGATAACGACACATGTATACTACGCCGTGAACTAAATATGAATGGAAAAAGTCGTTGTTTTGTCAATGATACCCCTGTAAACTTAAATACGATAAAAGAAATTGGAATTCAACTCATTGACATACACTCCCAACACCAGAACCTACTTTTGGGTAGTCCCAACTTTCTAAAAGATACGCTGGATACCTATGCCCAAAAACAAACTTTACGAAAACAATACGAAGAAGCCTATCATAACTATTCCCAAATATCAGAGCGCTACAAAAAGAGCAAAAATGATTATGAAAATCAAATCAAAGAATACGATTTCTTGAAATTTCAATATCAGCAATTATCTGACGCACAACTGGTAGATGGAGAACAAGAAACAGCAGAAAAAGAGCTAAACACGCTAACACATGCAGAAGAGCTTAAAAGCGAATTTTATGCAGTAAGCCAAATTTTAGAAGGGACAGAAGAACAGAGTGGCGTGATTTCTTCTTTACGACAAGTTGAACAAAAAATTTCAACAGTTTCCACTTACCATCCGGAAACTGAAAATTTATTATCACGTATTGAAAATAGCAGAATTGAATTAAAAGACATCTTGGAAGAAATCCAATCATTAAATGATTCTATTGTTTTCAATCCCCAACAATTAGCAAACGTTGAAAACAGATTAAATACCATATATACCTTGCAACAAAAATTCAGGGTAAACACGGTTTCCGAACTTCTATCACAACAGGAAGAACTGAAAGAATCAATCGATGAAATCGATAATTCTGATAATATACTTTCAGCATTAGAACAACAAAAAAACGCAGCCAGCCAAGCACTACACCAATTGGGAATACAGCTCCGGGAAGAACGAAAAAGAGCTATTATTGAAATAGAAAAACAACTGCATCAGAAGCTCAAAGAACTAGGACTACCTAATGCGCAAGTAAAATTAGAATTATCAAATGCAGAACAACCGGGACCAACAGGATTAGACGAAATCAATTTTCTGTTTAGCAGTAACATCAATCTCCCTATGCAGCCAGCTATTAAAATAGCCTCTGGTGGTGAAATCTCACGACTTATGTTAGCTTTTAAAAGCATCTTGTCTGAAAAGCTTTGCTTACCAACGGTTATTTTTGACGAAATTGATACGGGCGTTTCTGGAAAAATAGCTGACAAAATGGCCCAAGTAATGCAAGAAATAGCTCAACATGGACAAGTTATCAGCATAACCCACCTACCACAAATCGCAGCTTTAGGAATTCATCATTATAAAGTAGAAAAAATCGACAACAAAGATCTGATATGCAGCCAAATACGCGAATTATCACAGAAGGAACGTATTAATGAAATTGCTCACATGTTAAGCGGTACAACCATCACTCAAGCTGCAACAGATAATGCAAAAGACCTATTAAATAATAAGTGTTTATGAGACTAAAATTATTTACATTAAGCTTATGTGCCACAGTATGCATGAACATACATGTTGGAGCTAAAAATATCATAAAATCAGCTCAAGCTGCAATATGTAAAATTACTACATATCAAGCCGATGGCAAACAACAATCCGGATATGGATTTTTCTATGAGAAAGGAGGAAAAATAGTTTCATCCTATGACCTCTTTAGATACGCAAGTCGCGCAACTATCACCAACGATAAAGGAAAGGAATACGAAGTAATCCGTATTACCGGTGCCAGCGATACATATAATCTCGTAACCGCGCTTACCAACTGGGAAAAAGCACCTTTTATTTCCATTGCAGACAGTACTGCCCCAGGAAAAATTATCTACTATGCAAAAAATATCCAGCCACAAGATGCCATAATAAAGGATCAATCTTCTTTATACTCCTACAATTATTATACCTACGATATACCTAGTGATTCTGCATCTATAGGCTTGCCTGTTATTAATCAGGAAGGAGCAGCGATGGCTATTACACAAGCAAACTTCACAAAAGAGAAGCTGCTATGCGGATTGGATGCAAGGGTTATCAATACAATGAGCATCAACTCACTAAGCTTTGCTAATAATGCATTAACGGACATTCACATTGCAAAAGCTCTGCCCTCCAACGAAGAAGAGGCCCTATCCTACTTATTCCTGGCTACTAAGCAAAAAAATATAGATAGTCTGTCAGTCGAAACACTAATTTCCGATTTCATTCAGCAATATCCGTCACATACAGCTGATGCACTTATGGAACGCGCCAACTTCTATGCAGCACACGGAAACTATTCCAAAGTTGAAAATGACTACAAGGATGCCCTCAAAAATTGCGAAAAGGATAAGGAAGATCAAGTGCACTATGCCTATAGCAAAATCATGTACACTTATACTTATTTCCCACTTTCACAAGCTACCGAACAAGCTCAAATAGCATATAAACTTAATCCCCAACCTCTCTATTTACAACAAATCGCCGACTGCCATTTTGCTAATAAAAAATATCAAGAAGCAGCAGAAAGTTACAAGCAATTGTGCCAAACGGATCTTGCATCAAGCTATAGTTATTTTCAGGCAGCACGCAGTCTGTTAGAGACAAAAGAGAAAGATACACTGCAAATTATACAACTTTTGGATAGTGCCATTGCAAAAGCTCCCGTACCTCATCAAGAGCAATGCGTCAACTACTACTTTTACCGTGCACAACTATATTTTGGAACTGGAGAATATAGGAAAGCAGTTTTTGACTATAATGAAATAGAAAACATCAAGAATCAGAAAGGGCTTACTCCTTATTTCTACCAAATGCGTGCCAAGGCAGAACTTGAAGCACACATGTACCAACAAGCCTTAGACGATGCCAACAAACTCATATCACTAGATGCAAATAATAGCGAATACTATTTTCTAAAGATCGAAATACTTCTGAGAGCAGGTGAGCTTGAAAAGGCAAAAGAAACAGCCAACCAATGCATAAAAATAAACGACAAAGATGCTACATCTTATCGTGTCATGGGAATTATCCAAGCACAATTAGGAAATAAGGCTGAGGCTGAAAAGAATTTCAAGAAAGCTGCTGCATGTGGTGATCAGTCCGCATTAGAATTGATTTCCACCCTATCAAAATAAAAGACAAATATCAATAAATCATAAGACGGCACTCCATTTTGAAAAATAGAGTGCCGTCTTTATTTTTTCTACCCTAATGAATAATTCCGGTATCAGAATCCTTCAGGTTTATGCTCCGATCTACAGCCTGATATTTACGCCCCCGACTTAATCTCCATGTAATATTCAAACTCACTTGATTACCGGCATCTATCATGCGATAAGCTATCAACTTGTGCAAATTCTGATTCAACACCTCCGTTTCATATATTTTATAGTTCTTCATGAAAGGCAAGCGCCAAGTAAGCGAAAACTGCCAATCTTTATGAGCGTATGCAGCCTTTAAAGCCACATCAAATCCATTATAACCTCTAGACTCCCCCTCCAAGAAGCGCCATCCATTATCGGCATACGCCCGAAAAGAAAAGCTCTTCCAATAAGCCTGCAAATCAGCTGTTGCATAATATGCTGTATAACAGTGAGTATAGTTGTTTCCGAAATTAAAGCATCTAAATAGTCCGCCTTGTACTGTAGCCGCTAATTTGTCTGGCACGAACCAATAGCTCACATATGCCATCGTATTTAAAACATTAATTTGCCGCTGGTTCTGCTGAGTATAAACGAATTGGTCATCTGCCGTACGCTCATACAGAGCCATATTTGGACGAATACAAGACTTATAATATCCCAAAAGATATGCTTGCAGACGTACATCTGTATATGCAAGACGCAACGTATTTTCAAACTCACGATTCGGCTTCAAGCCAGGGTTTCCCTGGGTCCATTCCATACTATTCGTACGGACCTTCGCATCACTAATCATGGCTATTTGTGACACTTTCTCATTGGACTGAAACTGATAGCTTAGTTGCCAAAGATCATTAATATGATATGCCAAAGCCAACTTCGGACAAAACGAGGTATAACGATACTGATGCTCGTCTTGCCTATAATATAACCAACTGATACCAGCCCCAATTTGATAACGTAGGCGACTCCAGCTACCCTTAATTTCCGAAAAAGCATATAAACGGTAATTGTGCATTACATTGCGTGAGACCACATCGCCATTATATTTATTATACAGAAATTTCTGACCATAATGTAAACCGGTTTGAAGTATAAAGGGCTTCAACTTATTCTCATATATAGCTTCTGTTTGTGATGAAACCGTATTCCCCTCTACACCATACTGATAAGGAGAACCTTCATTATAGCTATTTGAAGAACGCGTACCAATATATGTACCCACTGTATTGAACGTAAAAGACTGGCGTGGAGTAAATTGCTGAAAATAATAGATGTCTAGTACCGGAGAATGCATTTTACTACTAGTTTTCTGTTCGGCTACATACGAAGAGGCAGTCTCGGTAATAATTTTTCGATTATAATTACCTGGTTCACAATTAAAATCTCCGCTGAGTGAAGTTTGAAATATGAGTCGCGTAGAATCTGCATAACTATACGTCAATTTCGTATTATGATCTACTGAATGTAAGCGCGACGCCACGTCTCTGCGCGTAATAGTCTGTACAGTTCCGTCGCTTAAATGATAATCAGCCTGTTCTTCCTGTCGCCCACCATAAAGATCTCGATAATCTACCATATAACTGAGTGCCAGCTCATTTTTCCCGATATTCCACCGACCATACACATAACCATTCCCATTCATCAACGTAAGCAACGGCGTCAGTTCTGCTCCACAAGAATATCCACTGGCAGCTCGACGCGTCAGAATATTAATGACATACGCCACGCCATCCCCATAGCGCACTCCCGGATTATCTATAAAATCAATTTTCACAATGTTTTTGGGATCAAGCGATAGCATGTCAGCTTTGTCCGCCAAAATTCCATTAATGCGAAGCTGCACGCTCCCCCGCTGATCAATGACGGAAACGCTCTTTCCCACATCATCTACACGAATATTGGACAGCCCCAATTTTTGAAGCAAACTATAACTTGAATTAGATGACGACTTTTGCACTTCTGATGGATAAATCAATTTCCCGTCCGGCTTATTGACAACTTGAGCAGATTTGACTTTAATTTCACCCAACGATATCAATTGGTCATCACTTTGTGCGTATACGCACAAAGTAGACATACACGACAAAACTACCATCCATATCCGCAAATTCAGAGCATTATTCATACATAAGGACATACGCATTTTCATAAATCTGTAACACATTAATTTCTGCTGCAAATTTATGATCCTACAGAGAAATAGTCCTCAAAAAGGATCTGACATTATCCTGACATTATTCTGACAATTCTATCTAATCATTGATTTTCAATACATTATAACACGTGACATCAATAAGCGAACAAACCTGCACCGAACAATATCTTCAGGAAAGTATTTTGGGAAAGGCTCTATCACAACCATTCGTAACACCTATGCCTCATTATGAAAGGGTGCATAAGTATCTTACTATACATGTTTGGAATATAAGATTCCTGAAAAATCGTAGAAAAACAAAAGAAAAAATAGGTCGGACCTTGTAAAAAATAGGCGGCACCTAAAAAATTTTTGGTCGGACATTGTTGTCAGAACTTCCTACCGCTTACCATCCGTACAAAAGTAAGCCACATAATCTTCACATCCATGCGCCACGAACGATGCTCCAAATAATACAAATCACATCGTAAGCGTACCAACATCTTATCCAACGTGTCGGTATACCCGTTATATAGTGTAGAATACGAAGTCAAACCCGGACGTATCTGAAACAGATATTGATATCGCGGATCAATCTTCATAATTTTATCAATATAATATTGTCGTTCCGGCCGAGGACCGATTAACGACATATCTCCTTTCAGTACATTCCACAATTGTGGAAACTCATCCCAATGATGCGCACGCAAAAATATGCCAATCCGCGTCAATCTTTCATCATGCGGCGTTGCACATAGCCGCGGAATTTGATTCGATTCCGCATCCACTCGCATACTGCGAAATTTATAAATACAAAACGTACGCCCCTTGCGGCCGACACGTTCTTGTCTAAAAATGACGGGACCTCCATCGTCCCACTTAATAGCCAGATAACAAAACAGGAAAAGAGGAGAAAAAACAACCAGACCACAACATGCCATCAAGACATCTGCCGCCCGCTTGAAAATCCTCTCCAATCGATTCATCCCATCGTGTATGTACTGGTATTCCATTACAATAAGCAAAAATCAAGCAAATGTACAAAATTATCCTCAAACAAAGTTGCTTATTGCTAAAATGATTATCAAGACATCCAATGCCTCACCCATCATTCACTAACAATATGCAAAAAATATGCGGACGCCCGATACTTTTGTATACTGACCGTCCGCATAAATTATGCTAAAATACCAATATTATCTATCTTTAAGAGGAACATAAACGCCAGTGTCCACAACGCAACGATACGCCGGACGAATAATTCGCTTGCCCTCAAAATTCAACTCCTCATTACGGTGTGCACACCATCCTACAATACGAGCCATGGCAAACAACGGAGTATAAATATCTACGGGCAAACCAATCATTTCATAAACAAAGCCGGAGTAAAAATCCACATTGGCGCAAAGTGTCTTGCCTTTTCCTTTCAATTCATAAATTGTTTCAATAGCCAGACGCTCCAACCGCTTCATAAAATTGAATTCGCGAACGCACCCCTTCTCTTCGGCCAACTTTTCTGCCATCTCTCCCAAGAGTAAGGCGCGCGGATCAGAAAGGGTATAAACAGCATGCCCGATACCGTAAATCAATCCACTTTTATCATAAGCCTCACGTTGTACCATCTTCTGCAGATAGCATTTGATTTCAGCTTCATCTTCCCAATCTGTAATAGCATCCTTCAGATGGTGAATCATGTTGCTGACTTTAATATTGGCACCACCATGACGTGGTCCTTTCAGCGACCCAATTCCTGCGGCTATGGAAGAATAAGTATCCGTACCGGTTGACGAGGTAACCCTAACCGTAAAAGTAGAATTGTTACCTCCACCGTGCTCTGCCTGCAAAATCAGCAGCAAATCCAGCGTACGGGCCTCCAGTTCCGTATATTCTCCCTTGAGCATATACAAGAAATTCTCAGCCAATGAAAGGTTCTTTTGCGGGTGACGAATATGCAGCGAACGGTCCTGACGCTTGTGGCGCAACATATTATAAGCATAGGCGATAATGGTAGGAAACTTGGAAATCAGTTCCACGCTCTGTCGCATCAGATTATCACGCGAAGTATCATCCGGCGTTTTATCGAAGGTGTAAAGTTCCAACACGCTACGCGCCAAAATATTCATGATATTGGATCCCTCCAGCTCAATAATATGCAATATGGTTTTCTGTTCCAGCGGCATGTTATCTGTCAACAAAGCCCGGAATGTCTGCAGCTCCTCCACGTCCGGCAAACGTCCTGAAAGCAACAAATAAGCCACCTCTTCAAAGCCGAATCGCTTTTCCTCGAACAAAGGATGCACCAGTTCCTGAATCTCAAATCCACGATAATACAATTTTCCTTCAATAGGATACAACGTGCCATCATCATGCCGTTCGTACCCCACCACATTACCGATGTTGGTTAATCCCACCAGCACTCCAGTACCATCGTCATTGCGCAAGCCGCGCTTCACGTCGTATTTACGAAACAGATTCGCATCAATTTTAATGCTACTCCGCATCTCATCCGACAACTTATATACAATATATTCTTTTTTCACGATACTTCAGATTTAGATTCACTTAAAACGACTTCCCTTCTACTGCAGGATGCACTCACAAACCTTGGCTCCAAAATCTGTGGTTGACAAGGCTTGCCCGTTCTCCATACTGTGAGCCAGATCGACCGTAGCCCATCCATGCTTGAAACATTGCTTAATACCCTGTTGGATCAGTATAGCGGCTTCAGCCCATCCCATATACTCCAACATCATTACGGCAGAAAGAATAATACTGCACGGATTCACTTCGTTTTTCCCTGCCAATGTAGGTGCAGTTCCATGGGTGGCTTCAAAAATCGCACAACCACTGTCATAATTGATATTCGCACCGGGAGCAATACCAATTCCACCGACCATGGCTGCCAACATATCAGAAATATAATCGCCATTCAAATTCAAGGTGGCAATGACTGAATATTTTTCAGGTGTCAGCAAGGCATTCTGCAGGAAAGCATCGGCAATACAATCATTGATAACCAGACGTCCGTCGGCCAATTCTTCCGAAAATTCACGCTGCGCCAATTCGTAGCCCCACTTCCGGAATCCGCCTTCGGTATATTTCATGATATTACCTTTGTGCACCAGCGTTACCACAGGCTTGTGGTGACGCACAGCATAACGACAGGCAGCACGAACCAACCGCTCCGTTCCCTCACGCGAAACAGGTTTCACGCCGAAAGAAGATGTTTCGTGGAAACGCACCTTGCTGACCAGCATCTCATTGCTGAGAAATTCGTAAAAGCGTTTTGCCTCAGGTGTTCCGGCCTCCCACTCTATTCCAGCATAAATATCTTCCGTATTTTCTCTGAAAATAGTCATATCCACATGCTGCGGAAAACGAACGGGTGAGGTTACTCCATCGTACCAGCACACTGGACGTTGGCACACGTACAAATCAAGGGCCTGGCGCAAAGCCACATTTAGCGAACGTATGCCGCCGCCCACCGGAGTGGTTAACGGTCCTTTTATTCCCACCAAATATGTCTTAAAAGCATCCAGAGTCTCTTCCGGCAACCAGCTTCCGGTCTGATCAAAAGCTTCCTGACCGGCCAGTACCTTCAGCCACTCTATCTTGCGTGCTCCGGCGTAAGCCTTCGATACCGCAGCATCTACAACCTGCATCATTACAGGCGATATTTCCTTTCCTACACCGTCACCGACAATATAAGGTATGGTAACTACATCGGGCACTTGCAAATGCCATTTTGAATCTATCTTTATGCTTGACATTTCCGTAAATAATTTAATGCAGAACCGGCTTTAAACCAATTAATCTGCTGTTGATTATATGTATGCTGTACAGGAATGCGATCAGATGTTCCATCCGCATGATGCAAAATTACGGTAAGCTGACTGTCGGGAGTAAAGTCCTCCAATCCTTCAACTGAAAAGACATCCGTTTCACGCACCTTTTCGTAATCATCCTTGCTAGCAAAAGTCAAAGCTAAAACGCCCTGTTTCTTTAAGTTAGTCTCATGAATTCTAGCAAAACTTTTAGCTAAAATCACTTTCACGTTCAAGTATCGAGGCTCCATGGCAGCATGCTCTCTACTGGATCCCTCACCATAATTCTCTTCCGCTACGACTACGCTGCCCCAGCCTTTTTTCTTATAGCATCTTGCCACGGCTGACACCTTGTCATACTGATTGTTAAGAACATTTATTACACTATTGGTCAAACCATTAAAGACATTGGTAGCCCCCATCAGCAGGTTATCGGAAATATGATCCAAATGTCCTCTGTATTTCAACCATGGACCGGCCATAGAAATGTGGTCAGTAGTACATTTACCTGTAACCTTAATCAATAATCTCAATTGCTCAAAATCACCGGCATGATTCTCACCAAATGGTTTCAACAACTGAAGGCGCTGGCTATCTGCCGCAATCTTGATGTCATCACTTACTTGACCTGCCGAAGGCTCACCGATCTCGTCATGCTTAAAGCCCTTCACCGGTAAATCACAATTTTGAGGGAATGGCAGTTTCACGGCATTGCCGTCTGCACTAAGCAGTGAATCGGTATTCGGGTTAAACAGCAACGACCCTGACAAAGCATACGCTACGGCCATCTCCGGCGACACAATAAAGGCATGGGTGTTGGGATTACCATCAGCACGTTTCGCAAAATTTCGGTTGAAAGTGGTTACTATAGAATTTTTGCGCTCTGCATCATCCGTGTGTCTGCGCCACTGACCGATGCATGGACCGCAGGCATTGGCCATAATAATGGCACCGATTTTCTTGAAATCATCCAATAATCCATCCCGCTCTGCTGTCTGACGAATCTGCTCAGATCCCGGATTAATAATCAGCTGCGCAGCAGGCTTGATGCCTAATTTTTCGGCTTCGCGAGCTACGGAGGCTGCACGATACAAATCCTGATAGGAAGAATTGGTACATGAGCCAATCAAAGCCACCTCCACCTTTTCAGGATATTGCCGCTCCTTTACAATCTTAGAGAATTCGGAAACAGGATTGGCAGCATCCGGCGTAAAAGGTCCGTTAATATAAGGTTCCAAAGAGGACAAATCAATTTGGTAAAGCACATCATAATACTTTTCCGGTTCTTCATATACCTCACTATCTGCCTGCAAATCCTTGGCTACAGTAGCAGCACTAACGGCTATGGTATCTCGCCCTGTAGCCTGCAAATAGGATTTTATATTTTCATCATACGGGAACAAAGAACATGTGGCCCCCACTTCTGCACCCATGTTGCAAATCGTAGCCTTTCCTGTAGCAGACAGGGTTGAAGCGCCGGGACCAAAATATTCTATAACGCAATTGGTACCTCCTTTAGTCGTCAACATACCTGCTAATTTCAGTATGACATCCTTAGGCGAAGACCATCCCTGCAGCTTACCGGTCAGTTTAACGCCGATAAGACGGGGAAATTTTAGCTCCCATCCCAATCCTGCCATCACATCCACCGCATCGGCACCGCCTACTCCAATTCCCATCATTCCTAATCCGCCGGAATTGGGCGTGTGAGAATCCGTACCGATCATCATCCCCCCAGGGAAAGCATAATTTTCAAGTACGATCTGATGAATAATGCCAGCTCCTGGCTTCCAAAACGAAATACCGTAATGATTGGATACGGACTGCAAAAAGTCATATACCTCCTTATTTACGCTGCAAGCTGCGGCCAAATCTGTCTTGGCTCCTTGATCGGCACAAATCAAATGGTCACAATGCACGGTGGTAGGCACCGCCACCTGCTTTCTACCCGCATTCATAAACTGCAACAAAGCCATTTGTGCGGTAGCATCTTGCATGGCTACCCGATCAGGCAGAAACATACCGTAATCCTTACCTCGGTTAAAGATTACGCCATTACTTTCTGCATGAACGTGAGCATACAGCACTTTTTCGGCATAAGTCAGCGGACGACCTATTTTCTGCCGAATCTCTGAAATCTTCTGTCCGTAATCCAAATAAAATTTTGAATAAAAATTCGGGGCAATTACGTTTTTCGTCATATTTGTAGTATTAACTTTTTGGATGATCAGATCATCACTATTCAAAATCAAAAGACAACAAAAATTAAATAAAACTTCCTTTTTTACATCAAGAAAGCCACTTTTTATTTCATTTGTCTATCACAAAACAATACAAATATACGAAGTACAATTCTATTAACCAAGAAAAGCATGTATATATTCGCATATACATCAAAATATAGTGCATAAATAAATATTCATGCACTATATTTTCACTTTATACACGCGCTCATAAAGAATTTCCCTCACGTTTTCAAATGCGAGTACCTTTTCTCCCACAGGCTCACCATAAGACATAATATTCATCGGAAGCCATGGGCTACCTTTCCGATAAGGAGGTTGCAGATACGAATTTAACCACCTTACAAAACGATGCTTTTCGTAAAAACGGATCCGCTTCTGAGCTTGAACGGTTTCTGGAATTTCCACCTCCAACACAATTGGATCCGTATGCAGACGCAGAAAAAGCTCCAGAACAGCTCCTCCTATACCGTTTCCACGTTTGTTCGGATCGACGGCAAAATGTTCTACATAGATAAAATCCGGAAAAGTCCAATAGGTAATGAATCCCGCAAAAGACTTCTCTTTCATTACGGCAAGCACCTGAAACGTAGGTTCATTATCCACCAAATGCAGCCATTGCTCCAAAGGCCGACGCTCGTCTTCAGGAAAAGCTGTTTGGTATAAATTACATACATCGTCTAAAGTATCCGGACCGACCTTTACCAACAATAAATCTGACGCTACGTTACCAATCATAATGTTTACTTTTTTTGAATTTCAATACCAGCCCGCAAATCGGATACATATTGAATAATAAAATCACACATTGAGGGTTTGGCCCATAGTTCAAATATACATTTCGCATCCCGATAATTACGGTCATGTACTTCAATTTGAAATTTCTTGACCATCTTCATCACCAGATTCATCTGCTCGTAATAGAATGAGCAATGTAAAATGGCATAAACATCTTTCTCTACTATGGCAGCTTCATCTATGGCAAGTTCAGTAGCGGTACGATAAGCCTTAATCAACCCACTGGTTCCCAACTTTACCCCACCGAAATAGCGTATGACAACACCTACGACGTTTAACAATCCGGCAGATTCTATACGCCCCAATATGGGCCGACCGGCCGTGCCGGAAGGTTCGCCATCGTCATTACTTCGCGTACTTCCGTCCCGCAATTTAAAGGCGTAGCATACGTGCCGTGCATCATGAAACTCATTACGTTTTTTCTTTACATACGCCAACGCTTCATTTTCGTTTTCAGCATAGGCAATGTAAGCAATGAATCTGCTGCGCTGCTCTACTAACTGTGCCGTGGCTTCTTCCTGTACGGTTAAATATTTATCGAGTTCCATGTGTCCAAAATTCTAAATATTGTTTAGCAACATTCCGATAATCATGATGTTTACGAACATATTCCTGACTTTCCGCAGACATTCTGAGCAATTGCGACTTGTGATCAAGCAGCCCGTTCAAGCCATCGGTCACACTCTGCAAATTAGGCTCTACGTTTACGATAGGGCGCAGGATATTTTCATGCAGAATCTGATAATTTTCAGGCTCCCCGCCTCCCACGACAACCAATCCTTTGGCCATAGCCAGCAACGCGTTCATCCCCGGAGTATACCCATAAAGCTGATCCAATAATACATCACTGGAATTCAACATTTCCTTATATTGTTCAAACGGAACCGACTCAACCTTTACGATTTCGCATTCATCCGGTCGTTGTTCATGCACGCTTTGCAAGGCTTCCAACATGATGTCTGTACCTTTATATTCATTACGTGTTTTCTGGATGCCGATAAAGAAACGGATTTTCGAATGAATGGTTTTGTTGGACGAAGGGGTACAAACCAACGGAAGCGGGATAAATGTCGTTTTCTCAGGAAAGAAGAGCTGATAACTGGCATAATATTCGTACAAGCCGGCAATGATGCCATCGCAGTCCGATGCTATCATCTGATTTAGCGTCCCCTTTTGTCCATGCAACCAATCCTTTTGCTGCGCTTCCAAGCCCGGATAACTACGAAATTTATTTCCAATCTTGAAATCACTATATCGAAACGTTCGCCCATCAGATCCTACTTTCATCCAATAATAGTCCATCCCTAAAGCGCATAAGAATATCTTGCCGTTGTGCTTTCTCAAGAAACGATAAAATGGATAAATTTTCGCAGCTTTCAGCTCTAAAAATACAGGATTAATCAGTTGAACCACATCATAATGCTTAAAGTGTCGAAAAGCTTTCAGAAGTCGGAACAGGAATTTGATTTCTCCCAAAAGTCCATTGCCTCGTGCCAAATTAATATCACGAGCATAGTTCTTCCACCCATCACCGTCTGAAGCCACCACTACCTGATGCCCCAGCTCCCTTAACCCTTTAGCCAGCGTGGCATGTACGTTACTGTACTCGCCCAACAACAAGATTCTCATGAACGACGGCTGGCCAAAAATTCGGCAAAGAGTCTGGCACCAGTTTCAACCATGGCAGAGCAAGGACGCTTCTTATAATATTCCGGAGTCCGAGCCTCCGCATTAGGGGTAATTTGCGTCCCCTTTTTTAAGCCCAACAACTCAGCACAAATTAAGGACCCATTAATTTCTCGAAACTTTGCCGCCAATTCCTGCACGACCTGATAATTATACGACTTTCCCTGCCGATCCGCTCCGTCTACGGCTCCGGTTTCTAATCCGGCCAACATAAACATGCCGCATGCGGCACCACATGTCATTCTCATCCGTCCGATTCCTCCTCCAAACGAAGCGGCCATCTTAAAAGCCTGCTCTGGCGTAAATCCATAAAGATCGGCAAATGCAGCCACTACAGACTGCGCACAATTATACCCTTGTTTAAAATTTTCAACGGCTTTCGCCACACGTTCTTCGTACATAATCAATCTATATTATAGCTGAACAAAGGTACCATAAAAAAGTGAAAACAAGGCCATAAATTCCCCAAGAGTTAAATACAGGCCATCCAACGACTGTCTCTACGTAAGCTCGGAAGATAAGGAAGCAACCATCAAAAATGCCCCATGTCCTGCCGCAGATTATTATGAGGACAATAGCGAAGGTCATAATCTCGTTTCCATTCATCGAACATCGGTTTTACGTTCTTTATTTTAGCAGTCAATTTTCCATTCATCAGACGCCATTATCCTCGAAAAGCATCCCCGAAAAAGAGTCTATGCGTACTTTTTGAGGCCGTTCGAGGCAAGGCAGAAAGAAAATTCAGGACATTTTGGATAGAATTCTGACCACTCTAAGTAAAATTAGCACATTAGGATTCATATATTTTTACTTTACCTTTGTTTTTGGATAACGAGATAACGCACTGATTATGAATAAAATAAAAACAAAATTCACAGAATTTAACACCGCATTCACACTACTTCATATGGTTATGACGGTTCTTGGGCTGAGGCTCAGTCAATGTAAAAATGTAAAATATATACCTCTTCATAATAATAAATATATTATATATCAGTTATTTAACGTGAGTTCGACGAATTCAGAACAATGCAAACTGTGTGTCAACCGTTCGTG
>ENA-UONW01001296-UONW01001296.1-human-gut-metagenome-genome-assembly--contig:-CS52-NODE-1296-length-31279-cov-8.096304_pt1 | contig 31279 bp, 16 predicted proteins | sample MGYA00242463_ERZ724010 | MGnify/ENA metagenome assembly ERZ724010 | reverse complement strand
ATAAACCAACTTTTACTCGCACTTTACATAACATATTACTTGTCATAATCAAAATGTTCAACGCGAGCGCCCGCAGTAAATGAAGCGGCAAACATTCCTTATCTGCATTACAGGCCATGAAGTAAACGAATTAGACTTTTTTGGTTGCAAAAAAATAATTATTTACGCTTATATTGCATAAATTTGCGACAAATTAGAAGATTTTCGGAATGAACAACAGAATAACCATAAAAATAGGCAGCAATGTGCTGACAAGAAAGGACGGCACGCTGGACGTGACGCGCATGTCGGCCATTGTTGACCAGGTGGCCGAACTGAGAAAGGCGGGCACAGAGGTGATATTGGTTTCGTCGGGCGCCGTGGCCAGCGGAAGAAGCGAACTGCACCTCGACAAGAAACTTGACAGCGTGGACCAGCGTCAGCTCTACTCTGCCGTGGGACAGGCAAAACTCATCAACCGCTACTACGAGCTGTTCCGCGAACACGGCATAGCCACAGGACAGGTGCTGACGACGAAGGAGAGCTTCGGTTCGAGGGGACACTACCTGAACCAGCGCAACTGCATGATGGTGATGCTCGACAACGGTGTGGTGCCCATTGTGAACGAGAACGACACTATTTCGGTCACTGAACTGATGTTCACCGACAACGACGAGCTGTCGGGGCTCATAGCAACAATGATGGATTCGCAGATGCTCATCATACTCAGCAACATCGACGGCATATACACCGGCAAACCGGGCACGGAGGGTGCAGAACTGATAAGATACGTGGAGCCGGGCAGAGACTTGTCGGAATATATTTCGGCAGAGAAATCGGGCTTCGGACGCGGAGGCATGACCACCAAGAACAAGATTGCCAGAATGGTTGCCGACGAGGGCATAGCCGTAGTGATAGCCAACGGCAAGCGCGACAACATTCTCCTGGAACTGATGGACAGGAACGAAAAGACACGATGCACGGAGTTCATTCCTTCAGGGCAGAACGTGTCGAGCGTCAAGAAATGGATTGCGCACAGCGGAGGCTTTGCAAAGGGCGCCGTACACCTCAACAAGGGAGCGGCGGACATGGTGAGGAGCGGACGCGCAGTGAGCATCCTGCCTGTGGGCGCAACGGCTGTGGACGGCGAGTTCGAGCACAACGACATAGTAAGAATACTCGACGAGAACGGATGCGAGATTGGTGTGGGACGCATCGGATACGACAGCGGCGAAGCACGCAAGGTGCTGGGCAAGCGCGACTGCAAACCGCTGGTGCACTATGACTATCTTTATACGGAATGAAAGAAAGGGCAACGAATATGAATCTGAAAACTACATTTGAACAGGCAAGGAAGGCCGGACGCAGTCTGGCTTCGCTGGACGAGAAAGAGATAAACTGCATACTGAACGATACGGCCGACGAAATCGTAAGACATGCGGACGACATACTGGAGGAGAACGCGAAGGACCTCGAAAGGATGGACAAGGAGAATCCAATGTACGACAGGCTGAAGCTGACGCACGAACGCATAGAGGGCATAGCCGGAGACATGCGCAACGTGGCAAAACTGGCAAGTCCGCTGGGACGCACGCTGTTGGAAAGGACTCTGCCCAACGGTCTGAAACTGAAGAAGGTGAGCGTGCCGTTCGGGGTGATAGGCATCGTCTACGAGGCAAGGCCTAACGTGACCTTCGACGTGTTCTCGCTCTGCCTCAAGAGCGGAAGCGCCTGCGTGCTCAAGGGCGGCAAGGATGCCGACTGCTCCAACAGGGCCGCGGTGGCGCTCATAAAGGAGGTTCTCAGGAGGCACAACGTGGACGAGCACACCATAGAACTGCTGCCTGCGACACATGAGGCTACGGCAGAGATGCTGCATGCGAACGGATATATAGACGTTGTGATACCGCGCGGCAGTTCGAGACTGATAAAATTCGTGCGCGACGAGGCCAGCGTGCCGGTAATAGAGACCGGCGCAGGGGTGTGTCACGCCTATTTCGACAAGGACGGCGACCTGGAGAAGGGCAAGGCCATCATCAACAATGCCAAGACAAGGAGGGTGAGCGTGTGCAACGCACTGGACTGCACCATTATAAACGCTGACAGACTGAACGACCTGCCGGCTCTGTGCGAACCTCTCATAGCAAGCAACGTGCTGATATATGCCGACGCACCGGCCATGGAAGCGCTGAAGGGCAAGTATCCGGCAGAACTGCTGAAGGAAGCTACGGAAGAGAGCTACGGAACGGAATTCCAGTCGTACACAATGGCGGTGAAGACCGTGAATGATGCCGAAGAGGCCATGGAGCACATTGCTGAACACGGTTCGGGACACAGCGAGTGCATCATCACGGAGAATGACGACACGGCGGAAAAATTCCTGAAAAACGTGGATGCCGCCTGCGTATACGTCAACGCACCGACATCGTTCACCGACGGCGCACAGTTCGGACTGGGTGCGGAAATAGGTATAAGCACTCAGAAACTGCATGCACGCGGCCCGATGGGACTCGAAGAGATAACTACATACAAGTGGACCATCCGCGGCAACGGACAGACAAGACCGAAATGAGTCACCACGCGCTCACCTGCCCCGACGTACAAATCCAGAAGGAGCAATGCCGAAATAGGCCTTGAAGCATTTGCTGAAATAGGAAAGGTCCTCAAAGCCGACACGATATGCTACCTCGGAGACATTGAGACGGTCATCGAGAAGCAATTCCGCCGCATGCTTAAGGCGAGCTTTGCGGAGATAGTCGTTGGGGGTCATGCCCGTTGCCTCCTTGATTTTACGGTAACACGTGGTTCGTCTGCAGCCAAGAAGTTCGGCCATCTCATCTACTGTGAAATCTGGACGGGAAAGATTGCGTGCGACAATGTCATCAAGACGGACGACGAAATCAGATGTTTCCTTACGCGTCGACGGATTGACTTCTGAAACGCATTCACCGACGGATGCACCGCATGCAGGAGTTTTGCCAGCCTCAACGTCCACACGATTTTCAGTACTTCGGTCTGCCTCATCACATACACATGCCGATTCGGACTTTGCACTGTCCGAGTCGGCTTTTTCATTTTCTGAAGGCATGCTGTCTGCCGCTGTGCCGTTTATATCTGCATCCGACGCATTGCCGTTGAAAGTAAGCATGCGCGAGAGCACTGAACGCATCTGCGAAGCCTGACTTCTGACAGCTTCTGCCTGTTCGTTTCCTGACGGCAGACGACAAGCAGAATCGTAAAGGCGTACAAGCGGCCGGCGTATATCGTTGACCATCTGTATGAAGAACCTAAGCTTGAAAGCCGACAACTCCTGTTCGAGCTTCACTTTCTGTTTGAGTGTCAATATCTTACGGGTTACCATATATGCCGATGTCAGGACTATGACAAGAAGCACCGCATAAATGCACCAGGCCCACCAGGTGAGATAGAACGGCTGGCGTATGGTGAAACGGATTGAAGCGTAGCCGGAACACCAGATGCCGGAACTGTTGCAGGAACGGACCTTAAGGCAGTAATCGCCTGGAGGGAGGTTACGGTAAAGAAACTCTCCCGACTCCATCGGAACACTCCATTCGTCGTCGTAACCTTCAAGAAAACAACTGTAACGCGATGAACGAAAACGCGAATAATCAAGATTGGAGAAACGCCACAACAATGAATTGCGGTCGTGGGGAAGAGAGAAAGGAAGTACATGTCCGGATGAATCTTCATCGACGGCAAACGGTGTGCCGTTGACATAAATCTCGGACAACTGCGGCATACGCGAAACCCGGTCGCGAACAAGCATGCCATCGGATGAAACAAAAACTATGCCGTCGCATGTACCAAAAAGGAGACGTCCATCGGACAGCGCAACAGCCGCATTGGCTGAATACATGTCCCCCTGGAGTGTGGGTGATAGAAAATAGGACATGAAACGGTCAGACGAAGGCAGTTTGCAGCTCAGTCCGTACTGGGTAGCCACCCATATACAGTGTCCGGAATCTTCAACAATGGCCTGCACCTCGTTGGAAGCAAGTCCAGAGGAAGCATCGAAGTATCTTGTATGCAGCCTACCGCCACGCAGCGTGCAGCAGGCTACGCCATGCCCGACAGTACCAACCCATATGCGGTCGGCACCGTCGACTGCAAGTGTATTGATTTCATAGTCACGCAGTCCGCTGTTGTCGGGGCTGAAAACAGTATATGCTGACGCATCATGCAAGAGGCTGTCGGGATTGAAAAAGAGAAGTCCACGGTCAGTGGCCGCCCAGAAACGTCCGTATGAGTCTGCAGCAAGAGCACGTATCTGCTTCACCGGCAAGGAGGAGCCGAACGGATTGAAGAAATGCCATGAAGAACCGGACGGCATTCCTACAAACAACCCGTCTCCAAATGTGCCGGCCCAACAGCGTCCACATCTGTCGGTACGCACGGCAAATACAGCCGACGAAGCGAGAGGACTCTCTGCTGAAAGCCGAAGCGGACTGCCATCGACATACAGACCATTCTTTCGGGTACCAATCCACAGACTGCGACGGACAGAATCCCACCACATCGAATAAGCCGGCGACGGCAGCGACATGGTAGAAAGCAGCTTGCCTGACGATACAGAACGGATATCAACAATACCGTCTCTACGGGCTATGAACATACGTCCGTCGGCATCGGCCGACAACGACTTGACCTCTGAACGTGACGAAGAACCGGTTTCAACTGTATCGAAACGCCTGACGGCACCATGGCGTATGACAAACAGATGGGCCAGACCTGCGTTCTGCTGCCCTATCCAGATATCGCCGGAACTGTCTTCCATTACACAATAGAGAAAATCTGAGCCTAAGAGAGGAAAACGGTCGGAAGACGTATAATGCTTCAAAGACGAATCGGCTGAATCGTACAGGAAAAGGCCGTTGCCGTAGGATGCTATCCAGACCAGACCTCGCGAATCCTGCAAGATACAGAAACGTTCCTGGTCGACGGCCGATATCTGTCTGCTGTCGAGAAGATGCAGGCGCATGGGCGAAGAAAGTGTGTCGTTAAGTCCATAAAGCGTTCCTGAAGAATTGGAAAGCCATGCTGTTCCACCGGCCGTGGATACGACATCGGCCCGCGGTATGCTCAAGTCCTCACAAGGGGAAAGATGCAAGGTGGCCGGATTGAGCACAAAAGCTTCTGCGGAGGTGAAGACTACCAGTCTGCCGCGCCACCATACAAGCGACGAGACGACGGACGACGGAGGAAGCTGAGCTATACAAGACAACGGCCGCTCCGGACCGGAAATGAACAGATGTCCGTCGACAGATGCCAGGTATGTACGGCCGTTGCGGGTGACGGCACTCTTCCATACGTGGCCGGATGCAACAAGGACACTGCGCGAGGGCGAAACATGGAGCAGATGAATGCCGGAACCCAGCCATACGCCTGAAGAAGACTCATGGAAAAACGATACGGGCGATGAAAGCGGAATATATGACACATGCAGACGACGGCCGGCACGTTCGTTGTCGGTGACACAATAGACTTTGGGAAGGCGCGAATGCCACAGCCAGATGTGTCCGCTGCTGTCTTTATGTATATGGTTGGCCGGCAGATACATGACGTCCGTTCCGCCGACGGGTATAAAACGACGCCTGACAAGGTCGAAGCACATGGCCTGGTCGTGGCCGGTAAGCACCCAAAGACGGTGGGATGATGTTTCAACTACGGCACGTATCTTTTTGCTCAGAAAGGCATGGAGCGAACTGCTGTCCGGTTCGAACAATGCCACCCTGTTGCCGTTGAAACCGGCAAGACCATTCTGGGTGCCTATCCATATCTGTCCGCGATAATCCTGAAGAAGACATCTGACGCTGTTGTTGGGAAGGCCGTGGCCTGTGGTCATCTGCCATGACTTAAGATATACATCGGCATAAGCATCCACTGCAAACAGTACAGATAAAAAAAGATATACAGAAAAGAAGAAATATATACGCGCTTTCATAGTAACGTTGCTTTCTAAACGTACAAAATTAGCATTTTCCGGCACCTTAACACAAACAAAAGCCCAAGGAATACGGTAGGGTGAACAAATAAACCAATAATTGAACAATATTACAAGTGACGAAAGGGGTGCTGCAACTACATTTGCAGCAAAACAACGTATACGAAAAAGAACAATGAAAAACATTCTTACAACCGAAAAAAGATTAAAAAGCACAAGCAGGACCAAGTGCAGATGGTGCACGGGACTGTTGGCCGCCGCTGCTTTATTCGTGGCGGCAACACCTACAGAATGCTGTCTTGCGGGAACTACAATCAAGGAAGAAATAAGAGCTGAACAGTGGAACAAGAGGATGTGCTTCAACTTTGACCTCGACTGGAAACTGCACATCGGAGACATCGAACCGGGAGTGATTTTCTCTGACAAGGGGCAAGCGGAGACTGACAAAGACAAGACGATTTCACTGCCAAGAGCATTCAACGAGGACGAGGCATTCAGGGTGCAGATTGCAGAACTGAGCGACACTGTGGTTTGGTACTACAAAACGTTCAGAATCCCGAAGGGTGCAAAGAACAGCGGAAAAGTGTTCATTGAGTTCGAGGGTGTACGCCAGGGTGCAGATGTATGGATAAACGGACAGCATGCGGGATTTCACGAGAACGGTGTAATGGCTTTCGGAATAGACCTTACGAAATACATCGACATGGACGGCGACAATAAGGTGGCTGTACGTGTGGACAACAGCTGGACATACAGGGAAAGAGGACAGAAGTATTCGAGATACCAATGGAACGACAAGAATTTCAACGCCAACTACGGAGGCATACCGAAACATGTGAAACTGCATATCACAGGACCTGTATACCAGACTTTGCCTCTATTCAGCAATCTTGGAACAACAGGCGTGTATGTATATGCTTCGGACTTCAACATTGAAGGACGCGAGGCTGCGATATGTGCAGAGAGCGAAATAAAGAACGAAAGCGGAAAAGAGTGCACCGTGTACTACGAAATGGAGATGACAGATGCTGAGGGCAAAGCTGTAAGATTCAAGAACGGCAAAACGGTATGCAAATCGGAAGAAATGAAACTGGCACCGGGCGCGACAAGCACTATGAGAACGTCGGGAAGAGCCGGAAATCTGCACTTCTGGAGCTGGGGATACGGATATCTGTACACTGTCAAGACGAGAATCATGCAAGACGGAAAGTGCATAGACGAAACGACAACACGTACAGGATTCAGGAAAACGGAATTCGGACAAGGCAAGGTATGGCTGAACGGACGCGTAATGCAGATGAAAGGCTATGCGCAGAGAACGAGCAACGAATGGCCGGGAGTAGGAATGAGCGTACCGGCATGGCTGAGCGACTACTCAAACGCCCTTATGGTTGAAAGCGGCGCAAACCTGGTGAGATGGATGCACGTGACGCCGTGGAAACAGGATGTGGAATCGTGCGACCGTGTGGGACTGATTCAGGCGATGCCGGCAGGCGATGCTGAACGCGACGTGAGCGACAGACGCTGGGAACAGCGGTGCATGCTGATGAGGGATGCCATAATATACAACCGCAACAATCCGAGCATCGTTTTCTACGAATGCGGAAACAAGGGCATCTCCAGAGAGCACATGCTGGAAATGAAGGCTATAAGAGATAAATATGACCCGCACGGGGGACGCGCGATAGGAAGCCGCGAGATGCTGGACATAGACGAGGCCGAATATGGAGGCGAAATGCTTTACATAAACAAAAGTGCTAAGCATCCGATGTGGGCAATGGAATACTCGCGCGACGAGGGACTGAGGAAATACTGGGACGACTGGAGCTATCCTTATCACAAGAACGGTGTCGGACCGCTCTACAAGAATGCAGACGCTTCGGCATACAACCTCAATCAGGACATGCTGGCTGTGGAGCACGTTAAGCGCTGGTATGACTACTGGAGAGAAAGACCGGGCACGGGTAAGAGGGTCAGCTCGGGAGGAACAAAAATCATATTCTCTGACACGAATACACATTCGAGAGGAGAATCGAACTACAGAGCCAGCGGTGTGACGGATGCCATGAGACTGCCGAAGGAGAGTTTCTATGCCCATCAGGTGATGTGGAGCGGATGGGTGGATACGGAAAAGGAACGCACTCACATCATCGGCCACTGGAACTATCCGGAAGGTACGGTGAAACCTATATATGTGGTGTCGACTGCTCCAAAGACGGAACTATGGCTGAACGGCAAACTGATAGGCCAAGGAAAGAGGGAATATGCTTTTCTGCATACGTTCGACGACGTGAAGTTCGAGGCCGGCACACTGATAGCCAACGGATTGGACTATGATGGGAAAGTCTGCTCGAGCGACACGCTGCAGACTGCCGGCAAACCGGAAAGCATAAGAATGAAGGTGATGACATCGCCGGAAGGTTTTGAAGCTGACGGTGCGGACCTGGCTCTGGTGGAATTCGAGGTTGTTGACAGTGAGGGAAGACGCTGTCCAACAGACAATACGATGGTGAACTTCACACTTGAAGGACCTGCGGAATGGCGAGGCGGAATAGCTACGCGTTACGGAGAATACGAGGAAAGCCGCAAAAACGGATGGGGAGATGCACCGACGAACTTCATACTGTCGAAGAATCTGCCTGTGGAATGCGGTGTGAACAGAGTCCTGATTAGAAGCACCAGAGAGGCCGGCAAAATCACTCTTAGGGCGGAAGCTGAAGGACTGAACAGTACTGCCGTTACATGGAAATCGAAAGCGGTGGACAACAAGGACGGACTGTGCAGAAGTCTGCCTGGAGAGAACCTGAAAGGACAGTTAGGACGAGGAGAAACGCCTGAGGGAGAATCGTTCAAGGAAACAAAAAGAAGCATAAACGTCATTGACGTGAAAGCCGGCGCCAACGAGGACCGTGCAAGGATGAGCATCGACGACAACGAAAGGAGCGAATGGTGCAACGACGGACGTCTGGCTACTGGATGGATTACATATACATTCGACAAGCCTTCGACAGTGGACGAACTTTGCATGAAGCTGACGGGATGGAGAATGAGAAGCTATCCGATAGAGGTCTATGCCGACTCTACTCTGGTGTGGAGCGGACAGACTGACAAATCACTGGGATACGTACACATAAGATTGCGTCCGGTAGAAGCTAGACAAATGACCATCAGGCTCAAAGGACAGGTGAAGGAAAAGGAAGGATTCGGACAGATAACGGAACTTGCTGCACCTGTGGACAGCGATTTGGACCTGTACAAGACTCCTAATGCTGAAGAAAGCGGAAACGAACTGCGCATCGTAGAGGCTGAATTTCTACAGCATCTCATGCCGCTGGACGCCGACGACAGAGTAAAGAATTAAAAACAATCAACTGAATAATATCATGGGTAAGAAACAGTATCTATTATGGGCCGGTATCATGATGGCCGCATCAGCGCCGATGCATGCACAACGGATGCAGCAGGAGCTTGGACGCGGAGTCGTGGCGGTGCAGAACGGCAGCAATGTGCTGATATCATGGCGTAAACTTGTTCAGGAGCCTGAAAACGCGAGATACAACGTATACTGCAAAAGAACCAACGGCGACTCATTCAAGAAACTTAATCAACAACCGCTGGGCAAGACCAACTTCAGCTCTACAACAACAAGCGTCCCGAAAGGAAGCCAACTGGCGGTGACAACAGTACACAACGGAACTGAAAGCGCACTCAGCGAACCATATACAATTACGGAGCACGACGTAAGGGGGATATTCATGGAGATAGACTTCGACGGTTTTCTCCCTACAACCGACTACTCGACACGATTTGTGTGGCCGGCAGACCTCGACGGCGACGGCGAATATGACTATGTTGTCGACAGGCTCTCTACCAACGGCGGCTCAGACAAGGTGGAAGGCTACCGACGCGACGGAAAGAGGCTGTGGACCATCGACATGGGACCGAACGTAAATATCTGCGACGGCCACAACGACATGGTGACGGCATACGACATCGACGGCGACGGAAAGGCTGAAGTCATAATGAAGACCAGCGACGGAACAAGATTCTGGGACAGCAAGACAAACGGATGGGGAAAGTATCTGTTTCACTCTGACAATGCCGACACAGACAATGACGGCATTACAGACTACTACAAACAGACGAAACGCAATCCGCCTCAGTACATCACAGTCATAGACGGTCTTACGGGCGAGGAAAGGACAAGCATTGAAATGACTTACCCGGGCTACTACAACCGCGACAACAAGGCCGACTATTATCAGGACGGCGACTATTTCTGCCTGCAGGGACACATGGGCATCTTTTACCCTGACGGACTGCATCCGGCAGTGGTATTCGAACACATGAGCAGACATCAGAAGTACGGACACCAGTATTATGTTTCGGCATGGGCATACGAATTCAACAACGGCAAAGCCGGAGATTTCAAGGAACTGTTCACACAGCCTGCCGGCGGTGCAACATTCCATCAGATACGCATCGCCGACGTAGACGGTGACGGACGCGACGAGATGCTTGAGGGAGGATATGCCATGACGGGCGACGGAAAGGCTCTCTTCAATGCCGGAATATCGCACGGAGACAGATTCCACACGGGAGATATAGACCCGGAAAGACCTGGATTGGAAACATTTGCCATACAGCAGGACGCACCCGACATGCTCGGACAGATTCTTTACGACGCGGCAGACGGTACGGCCATAAAGAAATGGTACATGGGCGGAGTCGGCGATGTGGGACGCGGAATGGCTATGGACGTGGATCCGGACCACATCGGGTACGAGCTGTGGAGCGCCATGGACGGCAATGTGTACGACGCCAAGGGAGAAATCATACCGGGACTGGCTACTACATGGCCTACAGAAGGCGTATGGTGGGACGGTGCTCTCGACAGGGAAAAACTTGAGTCACCAGACGGAAGCGGATACAACCCTGACGTACGCAAATTCAACGGAAGCCGACTCATTGAGATGGGAAAACTGAGCGGGTATACAATCAAGTCGGAAAACGGTAAAAGACCGATGTTCTTCGGCGACATAATAGGCGACTGGAGAGAAGAACTTATCTTCAAGCGTGTATACGAAGACAAAGGATGCGTAGGTATTGTCGGATTCTCCACTGATTTCGAAACAGAAGAATCCATGTACAGCCTAATACAGAATCCGGCATACAGATTGCAGTGTACAACAAGAAGCTACTACCAGAGCCCGTTCACAGACTTCTATCTCGGATATGACATGCCTGCACCACCGCTTCCTCCGGTAATGAAGGCCGACTGTATATGGCAGGACGGAACTGTATGGCAGAACGGAAGCGGAGGTTTCGTTGATTCAAACAGAAGCAACAGAACGACATGGAGCGACGGCAAGAGCGTGATGTTCGACATGAGCGGAAACAAGACTGTAGACATACAAGGAATCGTATGTCCGGACACTGTGTTCGCAATGATACCGAAAGGACAGACATTGACGTGGTACGGAAACGGCGAAACCGGCGGCGATGCGGAATTGTGGAAAAGCATGGGAGGAAAACTCATTGTCAATGTTCCATTGAAGCATAAAGGCAACACATACATTTCAGAAGGAACTCTGGAAATAAACAGTGAAATAAATGATACTCTGCACATAAGAGCACGCGGAACACTCGCAGGAACAGGACATATAAAGGGCGACGTGGTGTTTGAAAGCGCTCTCAACTATGAAGGATGCAGAATACAGCCGGGAAATGAAAATGCTGTTGTCGGCAAACTGACATTTGACAAAAGCCTGAATCTTGATGCCAAGGTGTATATGGAAATGACACTGGACGGCATAGAGAATCCGGTCTCAGACGAGATTGCGGTAAATGGAGATATCAATTTCGCTTCACCGGTAATCATGCGTTTCATGCCTGAAAGGAATGAGGCTTCGCCAGGTACATACAAGCTCATCTCATGGACAGGAAACGCTTCAGGACTGCCGGAAAGCGGAAGAATACCCGCAGAAACTATAAAGGTTGAAGGACTTGAAGGTTATTCATACGTGCTGGAAAGAACCGGCAACACGATAACTCTTACGATAAATGAGCAGAGAGGCCCTTCGGCTAATGTGATTTGGACAGGCGAAGAGAGCGGTACACTGGACTATTCAGCATCGAACTTCACCCTTGACGGTCAGCCTACGGCTTTCGTGGCAGGAGACAGCATCATTTTCAACGACGATGCTTCTCTAAAGGATGTCACTCTGAACGAACAGTTGCCGGTTGGAGATATTCTCTTCACATCAGATGAAAACTACAGCCTGAACGGCGAGGGAGGCTTCAGCGGAAAAGGCGGACTTACAAAGAAAGGAAACGGAACGCTTGAAATAAACGGCAGCAAGCACTCGTTTACAGGCGCGGTAAATCTGGAAGGCGGAAAAGTAAAAATCAAACAGCTGGGCGAAGGTGGAGAAGCCAGTTCGCTCGGTGCCGCAACTGCGACCGCAGGAAACTGGACCATGAAGGATACGGAACTTGAAATCTCGGCTACAAATACATCGACCGACAGAGCGCTGACAATAGAAGATACTGTGACAATGAACATACCTTCAGGACTTACAGCTCTGAAAGGCATAATAGACGGCGAAGGTATACTTGTAAAAGACGGCAAAGGACAGCTGAACCTGAACTATCCTGGAGCCAACAAATACAAGGAAACAATACTCAAGGACGGAGTCCTGGCCATGGGTGCATGGAACACTTCTTTCGGACGTGCAGGAAGCAAACTTACTGCGTATGCAGGTACACTGAGGATATTCGACAACAACTCCAGTTCAACTGCACCTGTGTTCAACTATCAGCTCGAAATTCCGGAAGATGCAAAAGTGACTCTGCAAGGCGGTTCGAGATGCAGACTGACAGGAAAACTGACAGGAAAAGGTATAATCTACTACACCACTCCATACGTGAGAGCCGACTGGCAGATGAACATGAGCTCATTCAACGGAACATTCCATGCCTTAGGTTCGCAGATGCGCCTGAACCAGGCTACAGACATGTCAAAAACATCACTGGTGCTCAACGACAAGGTACTGCTGGTGCACACCAAGGCCGGGAGCGGCACAGAAGTGAATCTGACGACCAAAATCGGTTCGCTGGCATCTACAAGCAAGGAATGCACTGTAGGAAGAGGAACTTATGAAATAGGCTACAACAATGAATCGACAACATATGCAGGTCTGTTTGCAAACACTGCAACGGTAAAGAAATACGGAGAAGGAACACTCACACTGACAAACAAACAGCCTATAGGATTCTCTGTATACGGAGGCACACTGTTCCTCAGCGACGAGGCAAGCAGCGAGGGCACTATACTGGTATACAACGGAGGTTGCCTCAGCGGCAACGGAACGGCAAACAACGTCACTGTATATGAAGGCGGGGCAATAGCTGCAGAAAAGTCTGAATATCTGAGAGGTTCTATGCTGATAAACGGTCAACTGACTGTAAACGAAGGCGGATGCATACATGTAAGAAAACTGGGAAACTATATTGACTATTTCGAGGTTGAAGGCGACGTAATACTGAAGTCGCCGGTTATCGAGATGGAATACAGACGAGGCGAATATAAGGACGGCGACAGCTATGAACTGTTCAAGACATTCAAATCCATAAAGCTCACAGGAAATGTTAAGATGAGCCCTGAAAAACCAGGAGAGGGCCTTGAATGGGATCTCGCTTCGCTTACGACAGACGGAACCATCAAGGTCAAAGCCGATGCAACCGGTATTGAATCGGCAGAGGCGGAAACAATGAAGGTTTGGCCTAACCCGGTTGAAGACGAGTGCAATGTATCGGCAGGACAAGAAACAAACAATAACAGGACTGTCGTTGTACAGGATTTCAGCGGACGAATCCTGATGACACAGAAGATGACAGACAACATCTGCACTCTCCATCTCGGTGGATACCCACAGGGACTGTACATAATAAGCATACAGTCGGAAGGACGCATCGAAGCAAAATGCAAGGTTGTAAAAAGATAAAATGGAAAGGCTAAGGCCATCAAAGCCACACTCAAAGAAAAAGCCCGGTTTGAAGCCGGGCTTTTTTCATGAAACGACATTAAATAAGAAGATAGATTTATCGAAAGTTAAGGTTGTAATCAATAAACAGACTTATCCACCGTAACTGTTCCATCATCATATATCTTCTTGACGATACAGCATCGGCCTTTCAAAGGAGCCTTAAGTTCTGTACCGTTCAGGTCATAATAACGAACAGAAACAACTTCTGCGCTGCCGGGAACTACACTATCCACCGATGTGGCATCTGTAACCTTCAGAGTGTAATCGACGCGGTTGCTGTAGTTGTAAGGGTTGAGATAAAGGCTCGTAAATATGCCTGAGTATAAAGCAGATACGTTGTCAATCGTATATTCGCGAACAAGCGATTTCAGATTAAGAGGTCCACTGAATGCCCATGTGCCGTAGTATGCATCCTCGGCTTCGGTAGAGAACGTGATGTCGCTTCCTGCCTTGGCCTCGATGGATGTTCCGCTTACAGGTTCGGCAGAGTTGACGGAGTAGTACGGAACGAGTTTGTTGCTGCGGTTTTCCTTAGTGTTGTGCAGCACATAGAACTCAGACATTGAAGCGTAGGTTCCAGACAAGACTTCGAGCTTTACGTAGCGTGCACGGATTGGGTCGAAATAGACATCGGCATCGTAAGGCATCCAAGTGCCGCCGGAAACAGCCTGCCAGGACTCACCGTCGAGACTTGTGTAGAAGATGTACTCGCGGATGAGTCCGTTTGTGGAATTGTCGCGGCGAGGAACGCAGTGGAAACCTGAAATCTCATATTCGCCATTCATGTCGATGATGAATGAATGAGGTGCGCGGGCTACACTGCCACTGTAGCGTGTATGCCAGATGGTGGAAACATCGCCGTCGAGGATGTTTTCGACACTGCCGTTTTCACCGCTTGTCTCTTCGCTGGAAACACGTGTGACGGTCCAGTCTTCTCTCGGCAGACGCTCTGACTCGGCGTCGCCTTCGGTCCATGTGCCGCGTCCCATATCGAGGCTGAACTGTGAACGGTAATCATAGACACAGGTGCCGTCTTCGAAATCGACAGGGAAGATGATGGTCTTCGACTCAGGCAATGTAGGGTCCTGCCATCTGTCGCCGACATAAAGATAGGATGTTCCGTCGCCTCCCTTAACCTTGAGGATGGATGCGGCCTGTGTGTCGAAAGCAATAGGATTGCCTATGCTTTCAAGCCACGACCATCCGGAGGTGAGAGACTTCGACCATGCCACCTTGCACTGGTTCGGGTCCCAGCCTGAACATGCGGAAGAAAGCATGTAATAGGTGTCGCCTACCCTAACGAGCGCAGGAGCTTCGCGTCCCTGACCGGCAAAAAGCGTAGTATGCTTGACTATATCAAGATAATCGTCAGAGAGTTCGAACAGTCCCAAATCGCGGTTACCGTTGGTTGTGGAAATGAAATATGCCTTTCCGTCATCGTCGACAAAGACATTGCAGTCGCGCGACGCTATGCCCAAAGGACGTCCGCCCCAGTGGAACTTATAAGGTCCCTCAATCTTGTCGCTGTAGAAAACAGCAGCCTCCGACGGTTCATAATTATGGCCTTCCCAGTGGCACCAGATGACGAACTGTCCGGTCTTGGCGCAATACATGATTTTAGGACGCTCGATGAAACGTGTGCCGTCGGCCAGTGCCGGATGGGTGTCTTTGGAAACGATGTTGCCTACGAATGTCCAGTTCTTCAGGTCCTTTGACGAGTACATGTTTATGTCGGATACGTCCTTGGAACGGTCCTCGCCTATCATGTACCATGTGTCGCCGACCTGTACAAAGCCTGCTCCGTGGGCCTGAACCGGTATGCCGCGGTCGTCTTTCCACATGGCTCCGTTGCGGATGTCGACAATCATTGATTCACGTGTTGCGATGTAGGCTTCCTGTGCCGAAGAAAGGATTGAGAGAGCAGCGGCTATATCTTGGCCGGCCGGTTCGCCATAAACAGCATGAGCCGTGTTTATGGCAGACAGGAAATCTGATTTTCCAGAGTAGCCGGAGTTGTCGGCCATGAGTTCTGCAGAGCGTATGGCACATCCGAGACGCTCATAATCGGAAAGACGTGAGATGCAAGTCTCGGCCCCAGCAAGCAGTTCGGGAATACGGGCACGCGCATCGTCGGCACCATAAAAAGCATTCTCGAGCTCATCAAGATATGGGGCATAAAACGACTCATCAGGATATGAGGAAGATTCGATAAGACTGCGCAGATTGTCGATGGCGGTGCGCAACGGTTCGTAGGAAGATATTATATTTCTTGACTCCTGCATGGCTTCGTCCAGCCGGTGTATGGCGTCAACAACGGCAGTTTCATTCTGTTCGACAGACTTGGCATTATCAATGGCACTTGAGAGTCCTTCAAGATTGAAGTAGCCCGGCTTTCCGGCGGCCACTGTGTCGCCGACGGCTTCGGACAACTTCTTGGACAACAGCCTGTTGTAGCCTTCAAGGCTGTGGCCGACATAATAGAGTCTGAAATTGTCGCAGGCAATCCAGTTGGCATCCGTCTTCACTGCACGCATGCCGATGTCCAAGCCTCCATCTACTGTAACGGCTTCGATTTCGTACTCGCCTCCAGAGGACACCGGTACTTCAAAACCACCGGCAAAAAACACCACTCCTGAAACTACGGCAGGATTGCCGGACTGGTTAACGGCATGACCGCTGACTTTCAGAACATAATTGCCGTCAGGAAGACCTGATGCACGTTGGATGATTGATGCGTCGCCCAAGGATGAACTGGTGCTGCACCATCGCTCAGCATAAACATTGCCGGACTTCTGCCATCCTTCGTCTGAGGGGGAATTGTTGGTCTGGGCCGCCATGCCGTTGTTTACCCATCCCGTAAGGGCTCCCGTTTCGAAACTTGGATTCGCTATGGCACCTTCCATCAGTACCGGATTATCGGGAGAGGCATCGGCATAATCAGCATCGCCGGCAACAACAGGCATAGAGGAAAACTGTACAGGAACAACCGATGAGGGGTGCCCTGAATATGAATCAAAGAAAAGACTGTAGGTACAATCTGTATGCGCAACGGCTTCGGCTGGAACGAATGCACAAATCGAAAGCACAGCGCTACAAAAGAGTTTTCTCATAGGCTAAAAAGAAATAATGGTTTGTCTTACAACAACAAAGATAATGAATAGAGAATATATACAAACCATCATGGACAAAACAGTTGCTGAAGATCTGCATTTTACATGGTATGGATGCGGACCTTCAGCACTGATAATGGGGAAATAAGAATATAAAAAAGATGACGTTGGAACGGACTATACCAATTTCTTCTTTGTCTGGCTGTTGAAACGTGTATAGAAAAGTACGCCTGCCGTGGTGAGGCCGAACGGGAAGGCATACCAGATTCCGGCCGGTCCCCATCCGAAGCCGAAGGCAAAGAGTGCGCTCAACGGGATGGAAACAAGCACGTAAGCTATGAAGGCGTGTATCATCATCATCTTGACGTCCTCGATGGCGCGGAGAGCGTTGGCAAAGACGGTCTGCATGCTGTCGCCGAACTGATATATCATAAGCGGCGGAATGATGGTGAGGGCTATGGCTACAACATCGGCATCGGACGTGAACATCGATATAAGTTCGGTGCGGAAGACGAATATCATGCAAGAAATGATTACACCGGCCAACAGGGTCATGGAGAATCCGGCAAAGGCCGAACGGCGCACCTCTACCCAGTCGCCTCGTCCGCGGAAATGGCTAATGCGTACTGCAGTGGATGCTCCGATGCCGTAATAAATCATAAAACATAGGGAACCGACGGTACACATTATCTGATGTGCGGCCAAGGCTCCAGCACCGAGCCAGCCCATCATAATGGCACAGATGTTGAAAGACGAGGCTTCCATGCCCATCTGCAGACTTATCGGAAAACCGAGACGGCAGAGATGCTTGAAGCCGGAACGCGTTGCGGGCATCTTGAAACCGGAAATATAAACCTTATAGCGTGCTGAAGCAAACACCACTCCAACGATGGATATGGCCATGACGATACGCGCAAACAGTGTGGAGAGACCGGCGCCGAGAAGTCCCATCTCAGGACAGCCGAATTTGCCGAAAATAAGGCAGTAGTTTCCTATGATGTTGAGAACGTTGCCCATGAGCATTATCCACATCGGGGTACGCGTGTCGGCTACACCGTCGCAGAACTGCTTCATGGCATTGAATATGGCCTGCGGAAGGAGCGAAGCCAGAAGTACGAGGAAATACGGTTTGATGAGGTGCATGAGCTCGGAAGGCTGACCCATGTTTTCAAGATTCACATACACGATTGTGGCGGCAAAAAGTGCCAGAGCCCAAACCATGATGTTGCTCAGTATGCTTTCCTTCATCACTCGTCCGGCATCGAGCTGGTCGCCGCGTCCGTAGTATCCGCCGATGACGGGGGTACTGCCGTAGGAAAATCCCATCATGGCAATCAGAATGAGATTGAACACGTTGTTGGTGAAGCCTGCCGACGACAGTTCCAGTGTGCCGTAGTGGCCGACCATTACGGTGTCGGCAAACGACTGTACGATGGTGCCCATCTGTCCTATAATGATGGGGACACCAAGTACGATAAGAGATTTGTAATGTTTCTTGTATGTTATCATAATATCGTTATTTCGCATTTTAAAGAGCTCTGAGCCCAAAACAGCAGCAAAGTTAGGAATTAATGGCGTAAGCTCCAACTAAACAGCGAAAGGCACGACTGAAGCAACGTATATGCAAGATTTGATATCGGTTATGCATAAGTGTGCATGGCCGAACTGATTTACAGCCTCAAATGGCGACAAAGGGAATAAGTCATCAGAAGATTGATGAAAAATTGTCCCAACAAACATGTGCGAGCGTTCGAAGAACCTGCAGCAAGCATTAGAAGAAACATGAACAGGATGTAGGGAACGGATGAAAAAGATTATTTGAACGGACAAAAAAGTTTTATCGGGTGAAGAAAAGGAAAGATTCAGGTGTATGCCGGAACATACAAAAAAAGCTCGGCCTTGACACGGGAATGTCAAAGCCGAGCTTTTATTTATTTGAATTCAGATTCTAAAGATTAGTTATTGTTTGAAGCAGTGCTGTCTGCTGTTGCCTCTTCGAATTTGTTTCTACGAAGCTCAAACATTTCGTCTTTAGGTCCGACAATGATGCGTTCGAATTCGCGGAGTCCTGTACCTGCAGGGATGAGGTGACCGCAGATTACGTTCTCCTTCATACCCTCCAGCGGGTCGGTCTTTCCGCTGATTGCAGCCTCGTTGAGCACCTTTGTTGTCTCCTGGAATGATGCGGCAGACATGAAGCTTGAAGCACCGAGTGCTGCACGTGTGATACCCTGGAGAATCTGAGTAGACGTTGCAGCAACGGCGTCCCTTACCTGAACAGGCTTGAGGTCGCGGCGCTTGAGCATTGAGTTCTCGTCTCTGAGCTTGCGCGCTGTGACAATCATACCCGGATGCATTGTCTCAGAATCGCCGGCATCGGTAACAACCTTCTTGCCCCAGATGCGGTCGTTCTCTTCTGCAAAATCAAGTTTGTCGACAATACCGCCTTCGAGGAAACGTGTGTCGCCCGGATCGTTGATCTGCACCTTGCGCATCATCTGACGTACGATGATTTCGAAGTGCTTGTCGTTGATTGACACACCCTGCAGACGATAGACGTCCTGAACCTGGTTTACAATGTACTCCTGAACGGCTGTAGGACCCTTGATGGCAAGGATGTCGGCCGGAGTGATGGCACCGTCAGAAAGCGGTGTTCCAGCACGCACGTAGTCGTTCTCCTGTACCAGAATCTGCTTTGAGAGCGGAATGAGGTACTTGCGCACGTCGCCGACCTTTGATGTGATGATGACCTCACGGTTACCACGCTTAACCTTACCCATTGTGATTTCACCGTCGATTTCGGCTACGACAGCAGGGTTGGAAGGGTTGCGGGCCTCGAAGAGCTCTGTTACTCGTGGGAGACCTCCGGTGATATCGCCGGCCTTACTTACAACACGAGGAATCTTGATGAGGATGTCACCGGCTGTAAGACGCTGACCGTCCTCGACTGTGATATGTCCGTTGATTGGGAAGTTGTACGTACGGAGCACTTCGCCGTCCTCGTTGAGGATGTGGCAGGTAGGCACAACAGCCTTATCCTTGGACTCTGTAACGATGAGTTCGCGCAAACCGGTAGTATCATCCTGCTCTACTCGATAAGTGACACCTTCCTTGACACCTTCGAACTGAACCTTTCCTGAGAATTCAGTAACGATGACGGCATTGAATGGGTCCCAAGAAGCGATTACGGCATCTTTCTCAACAACATCGCCTTCCTTGTAGAAGAGGCTTGAACCGTAAGGAACATTGACTGTTGACAATACGATTCCTGTGTTGATATCGACGAAACGCAATTCTGCAAGTCGACCTACAACGATACGTCCTTCTGGATGTTCGTCTGTCGGACGATCGATAGTACGAAGTTCCTCGAACTCGAGGCGGCTCTTTGTCTTGGCAACAATCTGCGCATTGGCAGCGGCGTTACCGGCAACACCTCCGGCGTGGAACGTACGGAGTGTAAGCTGTGTACCCGGCTCACCGATGGCCTGTGCGGCGATGACACCGACAGCTTCACCTTTCTGCACCATGCGTGAAGTGGCAAGGTTGCGTCCGTAACACTTCATGCAGACTCCCTTCTTGCTTTCGCAAGTGAGAACTGAACGTATTTCTACGCTCTCGATGCCTGCTGCTTCTATCTCGGCAGCTATGCTTTCGGTGATTTCCTCGCCTGAAGCGACGATGAGTTCACCTGTAGATGGATTCAAAATGTCGTGAACAGATACACGGCCGAGGATTCTGTCGGCGAGCGATGCTACGACACGGTCGCCGTCCTTGAGGGCTGTGCAGACAAGTCCACGCAGTGTACCGCAGTCTTCCTCTGTGATGATGACATCGTGAGAAACGTCGACAAGACGACGTGTGAGGTATCCGGCATCGGCAGTCTTGAGGGCTGTATCGGCAAGACCCTTACGTGCACCGTGGGTAGAGATGAAGTACTCGAGCACAGACATACCTTCCTTGAAGTTTGAAAGGATTGGGTTCTCGATGATGTTGGCACCATCGGCACCGGCCTTCTGAGGCTTCGCCATAAGTCCACGCATACCTGCAAGCTGTGCAATCTGGTCGGCAGATCCACGGGCTCCAGAGTCGAGCATCATGAATACGGCGTTGAATCCCTGGTCGGCTTCCGTCATCTGCTTCATGAGGGTCTTCTTAAGCTTCTCGTTGACCTTTGTCCAAGTATCGATTACCTGACTGTAACGGTCCTTGTCGGTGATGAGACCGAATGCATAGTTCTGCTGAATCTGCTCGATTGCCTCATTTCCTTCTGCAACAATCTGCTTCTTCTCTGCAGGGATAATGATATCGTCAAGGTTGAACGAAAGTCCACCTTCGTAAGACTTCTGATATCCGAGGTTCTTGATTCCGTCAAGGAAGTCGCACGCACGTGCCATACCGACAGACTTGATAACCTTTGAGATGACTTTCTTGAGGGCTTTCTTACCGATAACCTCATTAACGAAACCAACCTCGTCTGGAACAATGCCGTTGATGATGATACGTCCTACCGTAGTCTCGACCATACGCTTAACGATATCACCGTTTTCGTCGAGGTCGTTGACTATACACTTGATAGGTGCGTGGACATCAACCTGTCCTTCATTGTAGGCAATAATGGCTTCTTCAGGACCGTAGAACACGAGTCCTTCGCCCTTTGCACCCGGACGAACCTTTGATATGTAGTAGAGTCCCAACACCATATCCTGTGAAGGCACTGTGATAGGCTCACCGCTGGCAGGAGAAAGGATGTTGTGAGACTGAAGCATGAGAAGCTGTGCCTCGAGTATGGCCTCGTTGCTCAACGGCAAGTGAACGGCCATCTGGTCACCATCGAAGTCGGCGTTGAAGGCCGTACATGCAAGCGGGTGAAGCTGTATGGCTTTTCCTTCAATCATCTTAGGCTGGAAGGCCTGGATACCGAGTCGGTGAAGTGTCGGGGCACGGTTGAGCAATACAGGGTGACCCTTCATTACGTATTCGAGGATGTCCCAGATTACAGGCTCACGGCGGTCTACAATCTTCTTTGCTGACTTGACAGTCTTGACAATACCGCGCTCGATGAGCTTACGGATGATGAACGGCTTGTAGAGTTCGGCGGCCATAAGCTTTGGAAGACCGCACTCTCCCATCTTGAGTTCAGGACCAACGACGATAACTGAACGTGCTGAATAGTCGACACGCTTACCGAGGAGGTTCTGACGGAAACGTCCCTGCTTACCCTTGAGGGAGTCAGAGATTGACTTCAGAGGACGGTTGGACTCAGACTTGACAGCGCTGCTCTTGCGCGAGTTGTCGAACAAGCTGTCGACTGCTTCCTGAAGCATACGCTTCTCGTTGCGGAGGATGACTTCAGGAGCCTTTATTTCGATAAGTCTCTTAAGACGGTTGTTACGTATGATTACTCTGCGGTAGAGGTCGTTGAGGTCGGATGTCGCGAAGCGTCCTCCGTCGAGCGGAACCAAAGGGCGGAGTTCAGGAGGAGTAACAGGGATGTTGTGCATAATCATCCATTCAGGCTTGTTGCGTCCTCTTGAAGCACGGAATGATTCTACAACCTGCAGACGCTTCAGAGCCTCAGACTTACGCTGCTGCGATGTGTCCTGGTTGGCACGGTCACGAAGCTCGTAAGAAAGCTTGTCGAGGTCTACGCGCTTGAGCATGTCCTCAATGGCCTCGGCACCCATCTTGGCGATGAACTTGTTAGGGTCGCTGTCGTCGAGAAGCTGGTTGCCTTCAGGAAGGTTGTCTATGATGTCATAGTACTCATCTTCAGTGAGGAGCTCATTATCCTGGATGTTGTCGCCGTTGTTTGCGATTCCGGCCTGGATGATGATGTAGCGCTCGTAGTATATGATAGAATCGAGTTTCTTTGTAGGCAAACCGAGCAGGTAGCCAATCTTGTTAGGCAATGATCTGAAGTACCAGATGTGGGCAACAGGAACGACCAGTGAGATGTGTCCTGTACGCTCACGGCGCACCTTCTTTTCTGTCACCTCAACACCGCATCGGTCGCAGACAATGCCTTTGTAGCGGATACGCTTGTACTTTCCGCAGTGGCACTCATAGTCCTTTGTAGGACCGAATATGCGCTCGCAGAAAAGACCGTCGCGCTCCGGCTTGTACGTACGGTAATTGATAGTTTCAGGTTTCAAAACCTCTCCATACGAATTCTCCAAAATCTCTTCCGGCGAAGCAAGACCTATGGTGATTTTCGTAAAATTAGTCTTTATCTTAGAATCTTTCTTAAATGCCATTTCTCAAATTTATATATGAAAGATTAATATTATTCCAAAGTAATGCTCAAACCAAGTCCGCGGAGCTCGTGGAGCAATACGTTAAGAGACTCTGGTATGCCTGGAGTAGGCATAGGGTCACCCTTGACGATAGCTTCGTATGCCTTAGAACGTCCGACAACGTCATCTGACTTGATGGTAAGTATTTCCTGAAGGACATGAGCGGCACCGAATGCCTCCAATGCCCAGACTTCCATCTCTCCGAAACGCTGACCTCCGAACTGTGCCTTACCTCCAAGAGGCTGCTGGGTGATGAGTGAGTAAGGACCGATTGAACGGGCGTGCATCTTGTCTTCAACCATGTGGCCGAGCTTAAGCATGTATGTGATACCTACTGTTGCCGGCTGGTCGAAACGCAGACCTGTTTCACCGTTGTAAAGGTATGTCTTACCGAAGCGTGGGAGACCGGCCTTGTCTGTCCATTCGCAGAGGTCATCGAGAGATGCACCATCAAAGATTGGTGTTGCGAACTTGAGACCGAGTTTCTTTCCTGCAGAACCGAGCACGGCTTCGAAAATCTGACCGAGGTTCATTCGAGAAGGCACACCCAGCGGGTTGAGCACGATGTCGACAGGTGTTCCGTCTTCGAGGAACGGCATGTCTTCCTGACGTACTATCTTTGAAACGATACCCTTGTTACCATGGCGTCCGGCCATCTTATCTCCGACTCCAATCTTTCTCTTCTTTGCAATGTAAACCTTGGCCATCTGAATGATTCCAGAAGGAAGTTCATCACCGATAGTGATTGCGAACTTCTTACGCTTGAGTTCTGCATCAAGGAGCTTGTACATCTTCAGATAGTTGATGACAAGGTCGCGAATCATATCGTTTGTATGTTCATCTGAAGTCCAGTTGCTGAGCTGAACTGTTGTGTAGTCGATGTTGTCGAGTGCACCAGCTATGAACTTAGAGCCTACAGGAATAAGAACTGTTCCCATGAAATCCTTGACGCCCTGTGAAACCTTGCCGTCTGTAAGTGTGAGGAGCTTGTCGATGAGGATGGCGCGCAAATCGTTTGCCTTGTCCTCGAACTCAGCGTCAATCTTAGGCAGAAGAAGCTTGTCGGCATTCTTTGAAGCTCTTGTCTTCATTGCTCTTGAGAAGAGTTTCTTGTCGATTACGACACCGCTCAAAGATGGAGTAGCCTTGAGTGAAGCATCCTTGACGTCGCCGGCCTTGTCGCCGAAGATTGCTCTAAGAAGCTTCTCTTCTGGTGAAGGGTCAGACTCACCCTTCGGAGTAATCTTACCGATAAGGATGTCGCCTGGAGCTACACGTGCACCGACACGGATGATACCGTTCTCGTCGAGGTCCTTGGTAGCTTCCTCGCTGACGTTTGGAATATCTGATGTGAGTTCTTCGACACCGCGCTTTGTTTCACGGACTTCGAGAGAGAACTCATCAACATGCACTGAAGTAAGAAGGTCTTCGCGGACAACACGCTCGTTGAGCACGATGGCATCCTCGTAGTTGTAACCCTTCCAAGGCATGTATGCAACGAGGAGGTTGCGTCCGAGTGCCAACTCGCCGTCGGCTGTAGCATAACCTTCTGTAAGAATATCACCCTTCTTCACGCGCTGTCCGCGGTCGCAGATAGGACGAAGGTCGATAGTCATATTCAGGTTTGTTCTGCGGAACTTAGGTATCTTGTATTCCTTAAGTGCCGGTTCGAAGCTTACGAATTCCTCATCCTCTGTACGGTCATACAGAACACGGATTGTTGTTGCATCAACGTAATCGATGACACCGTCGCCCTCGGCTGTAATCATTGTACGTGAATCTTCGCAGACCTGCTTCTCGATACCTGTACCGACGATAGGAGCTTCGGTGCGGAGCAATGGAACTGCCTGACGCATCATGTTTGAACCCATCAGCGCACGGTGGGCATCGTCGTGCTCGAGGAACGGAATGAGTGAAGCGGCGATAGATGCAATCTGCTGTGGAGCCACATCCATGAGGTCAACCTCTGTAGGAGGAACAACTGGGTAATCGGCATCCTGGCGGCACTTAACCTTAGTTCTGATGAAGTGGCCTTCGTCGTCGAGCGGAGCATTACCCTGACCGATAATCTTGGCCTCTTCCTCTTCAGCAGAAAGATAAAGAACGTGGTCGTTGTCGATATCTACAACACCGTTGTTTACCTTACGGTAAGGAGTCTCGATGAATCCGAGGTCATTAATCTTTGCATAGACACACAAAGAAGAGATAAGACCGATGTTAGGTCCTTCTGGAGACTCGATAGGACAAAGACGACCATAGTGTGTATAGTGTACATCTCGCACCTCAAATCCGGCACGCTCACGCGACAGACCTCCAGGACCGAGGGCTGAGAGACGTCTCTTGTGTGTTACTTCTGCCAATGGGTTCGTCTGGTCCATGAACTGTGAAAGTGCATTTGTACCGAAGAACGAATTGATGACAGACGAAATAGTCTTTGCATTGATAAGGTCTGTTGGAGTGAAGACCTCATTGTCGCGTACGTTCATTCTCTCACGGATAGTTCTGCTCATACGTGCGAGACCTATTGCGAACTGATTTGAGAGTTGCTCGCCAACAGTTCTTACGCGACGGTTGCTCAAGTGGTCGATATCATCAACGACAGCCTTAGAGTTTGCCAACTCAACAAGGTACTTGATGATTTCGATTATATCTTCTTTTGTAAGAACGCGCACATCAGGATCAGTGTCGAGATGGAGCTTCTTGTTGATTCTGTAACGACCTACATCTCCAAGGTCATAACGCTTTTCAGAGAAGAACAGGTTGTTGATGACTTCTCTTGCACTGGCATCATCGGCAGGGTCGGCATTACGCAACTGACGGTAGATATATACTACTGCTTCCTTTTCAGAGTTGCTTGGGTCCTTCTGCAATGTGTTGAAGATGATAGAATAGTCAGAAACGTTGGCATCTTCCTGGTGAACGAGGATGTTGTCTACACCAGACTCGAGTATCTCATCGATGTGCTCTTCTTCAAGAACAGTCTCACGGTCTATGACAACCTGATTACGCTCGATAGATACAACTTCACCAGTATCTTCATCTACGAAGTCTTCGTTCCATGACTTGAGGACACGCGCAGCAAGCTTGCGTCCGAGGCACTTCTTGAGGTTAGCCTTAGTAACCTTGACTTCCTCAGCGAGGTTGAAGATACGCAGGATGTCCTTATCCGTTTCGAAACCGATTGCACGCAGCAGTGTTGTTACAGGCAACTTTTTCTTACGGTCGATGTATGCGTACATCACATTGTTAATATCCGTAGCAAACTCAATCCAAGAACCCTTGAAAGGAATGATACGCGCAGAAAAAAGAGGAGTTCCGTTTGCATGTACACTAGAACCGAAGAATACGCCTGGTGAACGGTGGAGCTGAGAAACAACAACACGCTCAGCACCGTTGATGACAAACGTACCATTATCGGTCATGTACGGTATAGGGCCAAGAAATACATCCTGGATAACAGTATCAAAATCTTCGTGTTCCGGGTCAGAGCAATAAAGTTTCAGCTTGGCCTTCAAAGGAACACTATATGTCAAACCGCGTTCAAGACATTCTTCGATGCTGTAACGCGGAGCATCAATATAATAGTCAAGGAACTCAAGAACAAAATTGTTACGCGTATCAGCGATTGGGAAATTCTCTGCAAAAACCTTATAAAGGCCATCATTCTTACGCTTCTCAGGCGGTGTGTCGAGCTGAAGGAAATCTCTGAACGACTTCAGCTGCACATCAAGAAAATCCGGATATGGCAAAGGATTCTTGACAGAAGCAAAGTTTACTCGGTTATTAACTATTTTAGACATTTGGGAAAAAATGTAGATTTACTAGAATTATAAACACAAAAAGGTTAAGAACCTTCAACCTGAAGATTCTTAACCTCAAATATATTTGCTGAATAATTATTTAATCTCAACTTCAGCACCAGCAGCCTCGAGAGCAGCCTTCAAAGCGTCAGCAGTAGCCTTGTCAACGCCTTCCTTTACATTGCAAGGAGCACCGTCAACGAGATCCTTAGCTTCCTTCAAGCCAAGACCGCAAGATTCCTTAACAGCCTTTACAACCTGAAGCTTAGCAGCACCTGCGCTCTTCAAAACTACATCGAAAGATGTCTTTTCCTCTGCAGCAGCGGCACCAGCAGCAGGACCAGCAGCAACAGCTACAGCTGCAGCAGCAGGTTCGATACCATACTCATCCTTGAGGATATTCTTAAGTTCACTAACTTCTTTTACTGTCAAATTTACCAATTCTTCAGCAATAGCTTTCAAATCTGCCATTTTCTTGAAATTTTAATGTTATTTATTTTTTTATTTTTCTGATTAATTATTCTGCTCTCTCAGCCAAAGTATCCAAAACTCCGTGAATAGTGTTTGGAGCTGAATCCAAAGCAGAAAGAACATTCATAGTTGGAGCTTCCAAGAGAGAAACAACCTCTGCAATGAGTTCGTTCTTGCTCTTGATAGCAACGAGAGTATCGAGTTGATCTGCTCCTACATAGAAGCTTTCTTCTGCGTAAGCACCCTTCAAAGCCGGTTTGTCATTGTGATCCTTTGCGAACTCTTTGATGAGCTTTGCAGGAACATTGGCTGTGTTGCAGAGCATCAAACCTGTAGTTCCCTTCAAGCACACTGAGAGTGGCGAGAAATCATTTTCCAGTCTTTCAAGAGCCTTCTCAAGAAGAGTATTCTTCACTACCTGAAGCTTAACCTCAGATCCGAAGCACTTTCTTCTCAAAGCACTTGTAGTTGAAGAATCCAGGCCAGTCATATCTACGAGGTAGAAATGAGAGTAACCATTCAAGGTCTCAACGAGACCATCTATCAGCAAGCTTTTATCTTCCTTCTTCATAATCTACAATTTAAATTTCTACAGACTTAGGGTCAACCTTTACACCCTTACTCATTGTACTAGAGAGGAAAATACTCTTGATGTATGTACCTTTTGCAGTAGCAGGCTTAAGCTTGATAATGGTGTTTATGAATTCTTTTGCATTTTCAACCATCTGCTGAGGTGTGAAAGAAACCTTACCGATTGAAGCATGAACGATACCGCTCTTGTCAACCTTGAAGTCAATCTTACCCTGTTTTACCTCACGTACAGCCTTAGCCACATCCATTGTAACTGTACCACTCTTTGGATTTGGCATCAAACCGCGCGGACCAAGAACACGACCGAGTGCACCAATCTTACCCATGCATGAAGGCATTGTAATGATTACGTCAACATCAGTCCATCCTCCTTTGATCTTATCGATATATTCATCGAGACCTACATAATCAGCACCAGCCTCTGTTGCAGCAGCAGCTACATCTGGAGTACACAAGCAAAGAACTCTTACCTGTTTACCTGTACCGTTAGGCAGTGAAACCACGCCTCTGACCATCTGATTAGACTTACGAGGGTCGATACCGAGACGGATATCGATGTCGAAAGATGCATCAAACTTAGTGTATGTGATTTCCTTTACCAGATTAGCAGCTTCACTCAAAGTGTAAGCTTTCCCTGCTTCAATTTTGTCTGAAACTGATTTCTGATTTTTTGTCAATTTGCTCATTTTAATTGAAGTTTAAATTATTTACCAGGGAATTCTCCTTTAACAGTGATACCCATGCTTCTTGCTGTTCCTGCAATCATAGACATTGCAGATTCTATTGTAAAGCAATTCAGGTCAGCCATCTTGTCCTCTGCTATGGTACGGATCTGATCCCATGTAACCTCAGCAACCTTGGTACGGTTAGGCTCTGCAGAACCCTTCTTTACTTTAGCGGCCTCCATGAGCTGTACAGCAGCAGGAGGAGTCTTGATAACAAAATCAAAAGACTTATCTGTAAAGTAAGTGATAACAACTGGCAAAATCTTACCAGCCTTATCCTGAGTTCTGGCGTTGAATTGCTTACAGAAATCCATAATGTTGATTCCCTTAGAACCCAGAGCAGGTCCTACTGGAGGTGATGGATTTGCAGCGCCTCCCTTAATCTGTAATTTGATTAAACCAGCAACTTCCTTAGCCATTTTCTTTATATTTAAAAAATTAAACTTACGATAAACGAAAAGTAAAGTGTCCGTAACATGGCACTATTCCTTTTCAACTTGTGAAAAGCTCAATTCGAGCGGTGTTACACGTCCGAAAATCTTGACCGATACTTTAAGTTTTTTCTTTTCACCGTTAACTTCCTCAATGATGCCATTGAATCCGCTGAACGGACCGTCTGCCACTTTGACTGACTCCCCTACTGCATAATCAACAACATTCTCCGCATTGGATTCGTTCATTGCATCAGCAGTACCCAGCAAACGCTTTACTTCATAGCTTCTCAATGGAGTCGGATTTTCCGTTCCACCCAAAAAGCCTAAAACATTTGGAGTATTTCTTAACATATGGGGAATCTCACCTACGAGAGCGGCTTCTACCAAAACATAACCAGACAAAAGGGTTTTCTCGGTAACAGTACGCTTGTTGTTGCGTACCTGAACGACTTTCTCTGTAGGTATAAGAACTTGTGAAACGTAGTCACTCAAACCGTGGTTCTTAACGTCCAACTCGATGTATTCCTTGACTTTTGATTCTTTTCCACTTATAGCACGCAAAACGTACCATTTCTTTTCAAGCTCAGCCATTTCCTACATGTTAATTAAAGAGTGAATAGATAACCTTCAGAAGTTCTTCAAAGACAGAATCCATAACAAAAACCAATAATGCTATAACAATGGAAGCTTTTAAAACTGTCAGAGCACTATTAGTAAGTTCCTTATAAGACGGCCAAGTCACTTTATGTACAAGCTCATCGTAGGATTCTTTACAATAATCAGCTATACTTTTAAACATACTTTCTACACTTTAGCACGGGAAGAGAGGCTCGAACTCCCGACACCTGGTTTTGGAGACCAGTGCTCTGCCAACTGAGCTATTCCCGTAGATAGTCAGCCACGAGGGCTGACTAAAAAGTATATTAGAGATTAATTAGTCAAATACTTCTGTAATCTGACCAGAACCTACTGTACGTCCACCTTCACGGATAGCGAAACGAAGACCTACGTTGATTGCTACTGGGTAGATGAGTTCTACTGAAATCTCAACGTTATCACCAGGCATTACCATTTCAACTCCTTCTGGAAGAGTGATTTCACCTGTACAGTCCATAGTTCTAAGATAGAACTGAGGGCGATAGTGGTTCTTGAATGGGGTGTGACGTCCACCTTCTTCTTTCTTAAGAACGTAGATAGAAGCCTTGAATCCCTTGTGCGGAGTGATTACACCCGGGTGAGTGATAACCATACCACGCTTAACATCCTTCTTGTCAACACCACGGAGGAGGAGACCTACGTTGTCACCAGCTTCACCTTCGTCAAGAATCTTACGGAACATCTCGACACCAGTTACAACTGACTTCATGTCTTCACCAAGACCGAGGATCTGAACTTCATCACCAACCTTAACAACACCAGTTTCGATACGTCCTGTAGCAACTGTACCACGACCTGTGATTGAGAATACGTCCTCAACTGGCATCAAGAATGGCTTTTCAATATCACGAACAGGCTCCTGAATCCAAGTGTCAACAGCATCCATGAGCTCCATAATCTTGTCTTCCCATTCAGGAACACCGTTCAAAGCTCCAAGGGCACTACCGCGAACGAATGGAGTATCCTCTTCGAAATCATACTGTGCCAAAAGATCGCGCATTTCCATCTCAACGAGATCAAGCATTTCAGGGTCGTCAACCATATCGCACTTGTTCATGAAGACAACAAGACGAGGAACGTTCACCTGACGAGCCAAAAGGATGTGCTCACGAGTCTGAGGCATAGGTCCATCTGTAGCAGCTACTACGATGATTGCACCATCCATCTGAGCAGCACCAGTTACCATGTTCTTTACATAGTCGGCGTGTC
>ENA-UONW01001294-UONW01001294.1-human-gut-metagenome-genome-assembly--contig:-CS52-NODE-1294-length-31292-cov-10.077280_pt1 | contig 31292 bp, 23 predicted proteins | sample MGYA00242463_ERZ724010 | MGnify/ENA metagenome assembly ERZ724010 | reverse complement strand
CGCCATCGTTTCTCGATTGCGGGTGCAAAGATACGGCTTTTATTTAAACTACCAAAACTTTTCATCTATTTTTCTATATTTTCTTCATTTTGGGAAGTTCAGGCTGTACAAGAAAGAAAAAAGTCATCCTAAGACAAACCAGATATTATTCTCATTTTCAACAAGATATATATATCCTCAAAAAGTAAACAAAAGAAAAATACAAATTTATTTTTTATAATTAGAAATAATGTCTTAACTTGGCGACGCAAATTGAACAATGAAACTATGGACAGAGAGAAGATACATTTGCAATATCCTTTGAACGCCACTTCCAAAACGATTCTATGGAATGCCATCAGTACGCCAAGCGGTTTGGAAGGCTGGTTTGCCGACCATGTACAGTCAGACGACAAGACCGTAACATTCTTTTGGGGAAAGACAGAATCACGAACCGCTGAAATCATAGCTGTACGCGCCTTCTCCTTTATACGCTTCCGATGGACAGATTTGAAAGGGTCGCGCGAATATTTCGAATTCAGAATGGGTTATAGCGAACTGACCAACGACTTTACGCTTGAAATTATAGACTTTGCCTCCAAGGACGAAGTGGACGACATGCGCGAATTATGGGATTCGCAAGTGGAAACTTTGCGTCGGGTGTGCGGCTTTTAGTTAACTTTCAATTAAAAATTTCACGCACTCCCTTTTTTGTACTACTTTTGCGCTTTAAACAAGTATGAGACAAGCAACATGCTGCGCATAAAAAAGTTAGACATATTCATTCTGAAGAGTTTCTGCCTGCTCTTTGCCGGTACTTTCTTCATCTGCCTCTTCATCTTCATGATGCAATTCCTGTGGAGATATGTAGACGAACTGGTAGGGAAAGGACTCGAAATGACTGTTTTGGCCCAATTCTTCTTCTACTCCGCCCTCACGTTGGTCCCCGTTTCGTTGCCTTTGGCCGTATTGCTGGCAGCTCTGATTACATTCGGTAATTTCGGCGAGCGCTTCGAATTGTTGGCTATGAAGGCCGCAGGCATTTCGCTCATTAAGATTATGCGCCCGCTCATTGTGTTCATCACTTTCATTTGCTGCGTTTCTTTCTACTTTCAGAATGTTATCGGCCCCAAAGCCCAAACCAAATTATGGACACTCGTCTTCTCTATGAAACAGAAATCCCCCGAACTGGATATACCCGAAGGGGTCTTCTACGACGAAATAGAGGGGTATAACCTGTATGTCAAGAAGAAGGACCGTAAGACGGGTATGCTCTACGACGTGCTCATCTATAATTTTGAAAAGGGATTTGAAAACGCCCAAATCATCAAAGCCGACTCAGGACGGCTCGAAATGACGGCCGACAAACAGCATCTGTACCTCCATCTGTACAGCGGCGAACAATTTGAAAACCTGAAGTCACAGAACATGAACCAGAAAAATGTGCCCTACCGACGGGAAAGTTTCCGCGAAAAGCACGCCATTATCGAGTTCGATTCTGACTTCAACATGGCGGATGAGGGAATTATGGGAGGAACGGCCCAAAGCAAGGACATGAACATGCTCCAAGCAGCCATCGACTCCATGAAAGTGCACAACGACAGTATTGGGCGGGCCTATTATACAGAAGTGATGGGAAGCACCTATCAGCCTGCCCCTTCACTCACCAAAGCCGATACAACCAAAATCGAAGAAGCCCTACCGACGGCTTACAACCTGGACAGTCTGTTCAATTCGTACACCTTGGCTGAAAAACAGAAAATCATCAACTCGGCCGTCAGCCGCGCCCAAAGCACGGGTAGCGACTGGAGCTTCAAAAGTTTCAACGTGTCGCAAACCGATGTCAACCTGCGCCGCCACATGACGGCCTGGCACGAAAAGCTGACCCTCTCATTGGCCTGCCTCATTTTCTTCTTTATCGGCGCACCACTGGGAGGTATCATCCGCAAAGGTGGATTGGGGATGCCTGTCATCGTATCGGTACTGATATTCATCATCTATTATATCATTAATAATACAGGTTTCAAAATGGCCCGCGACGGCAAGTGGATTGTATGGATGGGTATGTGGACTAGTACGGCCGTGCTGGCTCCGCTGGGTGCCTTCCTCACCTACAAGTCGAACAACGACTCGGTAGTGCTCAACGCCGATGCCTATATCCAATTCTTCAAGAAACTCATAGGTATACGTAGTGTACGCCACCTTTTCCGCAAGGAAGTCATCATCCACGATCCCGACTATCAGCGTCTGCCGGGTGAACTCCAAGCTCTTTCGGATGAATGCCGCAGCTACATGGAGCAGAAAAACCTGAAAGGTGCTCCCAATTACTTCAAATTGTGGATGACCGACGCACAGGATGAGGCAGTGGAGAACATCAGCAACCAGATGGAACAGTTGGTAGAAGAATTGTCGAACACCCGTTCGACCAACTTGTTGACACTGACCAATAACCTGCCCATCATCCCCGTACGTGCCCACACGCGGCCTTTCCGCACGTATTGGCTTAACGTGGCCTGTGGCGTGATTGTACCCGTAGGACTGTTCCTCTACTTCCGCATCTGGGCCTTCCGTATCCGACTCTACAAAGATTTGGAGCGTATCATCAAAACCTGCACCGACCTGCAGCTGATGATGGAAAAAGAAAAAAACAAATAACCACTATATTATTAGAATAAATACGTATGGAGAAAGTAAAACTGAATACCATCGAAGAGGCCATTGAAGAGTTCAAGGCCGGTAACTTTGTCATCGTGGTAGACGATGAAGACCGTGAAAACGAGGGCGACCTCATCATTGCCGCCGAAAAGATTACCCCCGAGAAGGTGAACTTCATGCTGAAGCATGCCCGCGGCGTGCTCTGCGCGCCCATCACCGTGTCGCGCTGCAAGGAGCTGGACCTGCCTCATCAGGTACTGGACAACACCTCCGTACTGGGTACTCCCTTTACCGTGACCATCGACAAGCTGGAAGGATGCAGTACGGGTGTGTCGGCCGCCGACCGCGCCGCTACCATCCAGGCTCTGGCCGACCCCGCTTCAACTCCTGCTACCTTCGGTCGTCCCGGCCACATCAATCCGCTCTATGCGCAGGAAAAAGGGGTATTACGCCGCGCCGGCCATACCGAAGCCACCATCGACCTCTGCCGCCTGGCCGGCCTCTATCCCGCCGGCGCCCTGATGGAGATTATGAACGATGACGGCACCATGGCCCGCCTGCCCGAATTACGACAGATGGCCGACGAGTATGGCCTGAAACTCATTTCCATCCACGACATGATAGCCTATCGGTTGAAACAGGAGTCTATCGTAGAGAAAGGTGTAGAAGTACACATGCCCACCGCCCATGGAGACTTCCGACTCATCGCGTTCCGCCAAAAGTCCAACGGATTGGAACACGTAGCCCTGTTCAAGGGCGAATGGAAGCCCGACGAGCCCATTCTGGTACGCGTTCATTCCTCGTGCGCTACAGGCGACATCTTCGCCTCCAAGCGTTGCGATTGCGGCGAGCAGCTCCACAAGGCCATGGAAATGATTGAACAGGCCGGCAAGGGTGTCATCGTCTACCTCAACCAGGAAGGACGCGGCATCGGGCTGATGGAAAAGATGAAAGCCTACAAGTTGCAGGAAGACGGTATGGACACCGTAGACGCCAATATCTGCCTGGGACACCTGGCCGACGAACGTGACTATGGCGTAGGCGCCCAAATCCTCCGCGAACTGGGCGTACATCAAATGCGCCTCATGACCAACAACCCCGTAAAGCGCGTGGGACTCGAAGCTTACGGTCTTGAAATTGCCGAGATAGTTCCCATCGAAACTACCCCCAACCCTTACAACGAGCGCTATCTGCGTACGAAGAAGGAACGCATGGGCCACACGCTGCATTTCAACAAGTAATTGTCCATTTGCTTTCGCGTGTCGGGAAAAATCTGTTATTTTGCAACTGAAATACAACAACCCTCTAAAAATAGAAATAAAATGAACCAATTATCTGACCGTCTGAACAGCTTGTCGCCGTCGGCGACACTGGCCATGTCTCAAAAGAGTGCCGAGCTGAAGGCACAGGGCGTGGATGTGATTAACCTGAGTGTCGGCGAACCCGACTTCAATACCCCCGACCACATTAAAGAGGCTGCCAAGCAGGCCATCGACGAGAACTACTCGCGCTACTCCCCCGTAGCGGGTTATCCTGCCCTGCGCAATGCCATCGTGGCCAAGCTGAAGAACGAAAACGGTCTGGACTATACCGCTGCCCAGATTTCGTGTGCCAACGGTGCCAAGCAGTCGGTGTGCAACACCATCCTGACACTGGTCAACCCCGGCGACGAAGTCATCGTGCCTGCTCCCTACTGGGTAAGCTACCCCGAAATGGTGAAGCTGGCCGAAGGCAAGCCCGTCATCGTAACCGCAGGTATCGAGCAGGATTTCAAGATGACACCTGCCCAACTGGAGGCTGCCATCACACCGAAGACCAAGGCTATGATTCTCTGCTCGCCGTCCAACCCGACAGGTTCGGTCTATAGCGCCGAAGAGCTGGCCGGTCTGGCTGCCGTGCTCGAGAAGCATCCGCAAGTCTACGTCATCGCCGACGAAATTTACGAACATATCAACTACATCGGCCGTCACCACAGCATCGCCCAGATTCCTTCGATGAAGGACCGTACGGTCATTGTAAACGGTGTATCCAAGGCCTACGCCATGACAGGCTGGCGTATCGGCTTCATCGCCGGTCCCGAATGGATTGTGAAAGGTGTGAACAAGCTGCAGGGGCAATACACATCAGGTCCTTGCTCCGTTTCGCAGAAAGCAGCCGAAGCTGCCTATACCGGCACACAGGCTCCTGTTGAAGAAATGCGCAAGGCCTTCCAGCGCCGCCGCGACCTCATTGTGAAGCTGGCCAAGGAAGTACCGGGCTTTGAAGTGAATGTACCCGAAGGTGCCTTCTACCTCTTCCCCAAGTGCAGTTCGTTCTTCGGCAAGTCGGCCGGCGACCGTAAAATCAATACATCCGACGACCTGGCCATGTATCTGCTCGAAGTGGGCCACGTAGCTTGCGTAGGCGGTACGTCGTTCGGTGCTCCCGAGTGCATCCGCATGAGCTATGCTACCAGCGACGAGAACATCGTTGAAGCCATCCGCCGCATCAAGGAAGCTCTGGCTGCGTTGAAGTAAAAGAATCAAAATTGGTATATATATCCCCTTGCCGGGCCTCTCGCAAAGAGAGGGCGGCAAGGGGATTTTTTGTACCCGACTTGCAGAGGCAGAAAATCAGGCAATGTTTCAGGGGAAAACATCGTATGTTTTGAGGGAAAACATTGCTTGTTTCAAGGCAAAAGGTCGTATGTTTTCCAGAGGCTCCAAGCCCGGCCCGGCAAAGACAAATTAAAAAAATCGTTTTCATTTGCCTATGCGCCCGCCTTTTACTATTTTTGTCCCAATATGCACCGATGCGTGCCGAAACGACTTAAAGACCAAAGACATGAATGTCATAGAACTGATAAACAGCAACCAGCATACGGCCTTCTCCTTCGAAGTGCTGCCCCCGCTCAAGGGGACAGGCATCGAACGGCTGTATGCCACCATAGACACGCTGCGCGAATTTGACCCCAAATACATCAACATCACTACCCATCGGAGCGAATATGTGTACCAAGAGTTGGGCAACGGACTCTACCAACGCAAGCGGCTACGCCGCCGGCCGGGTACCGTAGCCGTGGCAGCAGCCATCCAGAACAAATATGGACTGACCACTGTTCCCCATCTGCTGTGCAGCGGATTCACCCGCGAAGATACCGAATATGTGCTGCTCGACCTTCAATTCCTGGGCATCACCGACCTGCTGGTGCTGCGCGGCGACAAGGCCAAGCACGAAGCACGTTTTGTGCCCGAGGAGGGCGGTTACAGTCATGCCATCGAACTGGAAGAACAAATCAACCGCTTCAATCAAGGTATCTTCGAAGACGGAAGCCCGATGACCGTGACACGTACGCCTTTCAGCTACGGAGTGGCCTGCTATCCCGAGAAACATGACGAGGCACCCAATCTGGAAAGTGACCTGATGTGGCTCAAACGAAAAGTAGATGCAGGTGCGCAATATGCCGTAACGCAGCTTTTCTATGACAACCGCCGTTACTTCGACTTCGTAGACCGTGCCCGCCAGGCTGGTATCACCGTGCCCATTATCCCCGGTATCAAGCCTCTGAAACGCACGGCACAGCTGAGTATCATCCCCAAGACATTCAAGGTGGACATTCCGCAGGAACTGGCCGAAGCGGTAGAGCAGTGTGCTGGCGACGACGAAAAAGTACGTCAGGTAGGCATCGAATGGTGCGTGGCCCAATGCCGCGAACTGATGGAGCACGGAGTTCCCAGCCTGCACTTCTACTCCGTAGCTGCCGAAGACAGTATCCGTGAAGTGGCAAAACAGATTTTCTGACAGACAATAAAGGCGATGACAGGACTGGAGGACATCATAGGACAACGGGAGACGGGCCGCATGCTGAAGCAGGAAGTGGCAACCGGCCGCATGGCCCACGCACTGCTGCTGACGGGGCCGCGCGGAGTCGGCAAGTTGCCGCTGGCGCTGGCATTGGGTAGACGCTTGTGTTGTACCCATCCTACAAACGACGGTGAGGCGTGCGGACGTTGTACGGCATGCCTGGGTTGGGAAAAGCTGGCACATGCAGACGCTCATTTCGTGTTCCCCATCGCCGGGGTCAAAAACACATGCGACGACTACCTGCCACGCTGGCGCGAGATGGTGCTCGAAAATCCCTACACCGACCTGAGCCGATGGAATGAACGTATGGGGGCCGGTAACGCCCAGCCGATGATTTATGCCACCGAAGCCGACCGTACCCTGCGCAAGCTGAGCCTGAGGTCGGCTACTGGCGGATGGAGGGTAGTCGTGGTCTGGCTGCCCGAACGTATGAACGAAGCCTGTGCCAACAAGATGCTGAAGTTGCTTGAAGAACCGCCCTCGAAGACAGCTTTCCTGATGGTAAGCGAAGAACCCGAGCGGTTGCTGGCCACTATTGTAAGCCGCACACAACGCATTTACGTGCCCCGCATTACGGAAGCCGACTTGGCAGAAGCCCTGCAGACGCGTTACGGCCATTCGGCCGACGAAGCCGCAGCCCTGGCCCATCGCGCAGACGGCAGTCTGCTGAAAGCCTTGGAGCTGGCCGGACAGAGTGGCGAACAGGCCCTGTGCTTCGAACTGTTCATACGGCTGATGCGCCTGGCCTGGAAACGGGACATACGTGGTATGAAGGCTTGGAGCGAAGAAGTGGCCACGCTGGGACGAGAACGCCAGAAGACATTTTTGGAATACGCACAGCGCATGGTGCGCGAAAACTTCATCGCCAACTTCCATCGGCCGGAGATGAATTACATGGGAACGGACGAGCAGCAGTTTGCCGTTCGCTTCGCTCCGTTCATACACGAACGCAACATCATGGGTATTACCGACCTGCTGGCACGGGCACAGGAACACGTGGCACAAAACGTGAACCCGCGCATGGTGTTCTTCGACGTGATACTGAACATGACGGTGCTTATTAAAATGAAGAATGGATAATTGATATTTAATATTTGATATATAATATGACTGATTTTGTACTACATAACGGAAGCGGAGGTCTCTGCTGCAAAAGTTGCGGACGACAGGACCGGCAGTTGAACACGTATGACTGGCTGGCCGACATTCCGGGCAACGAAACCGCCTCGGAATACGTCGAGGTACAGTTCAAGAACACCCGCAAGGGATACTTCCGAAACTCCAATCACCTGGAGCTGGCCAAAGGCGACACCGTGGCCGTAGAAGCCAACCCGGGCCACGACATCGGCGTAGTGACACTGACAGGCCAACTCGTGCCCCTGCAGATGAAAAAAGCCAATATCCGATCGGAGGCCGACATCCGCCGCATCTACCGCAAGGCCAAGCCTACCGACATGGAAAAATATGCCGAGGCCAAAGCACGCGAACACGACACGATGATACGTTCGCGCCAGATAGCCCTCAGCCTGGGACTGGACATGAAGATAGGCGACGTGGAATATCAGGGCGACGGGAACAAGGCCATCTTCTACTACATTGCCGAAGGGCGTGTGGACTTCCGCCAACTTATCAAGGTATTGGCCGAAGTATTCCGCGTACGCATCGAGATGAAGCAGATTGGTGCCCGCCAGGAAGCCGGACGTATCGGAGGTATCGGCCCCTGCGGACGCGAATTGTGCTGTGCCACATGGATGACAAGCTTCGTCAGCGTATCAACCGGAGCAGCGCGCTATCAGGACATCTCACTCAACCCGCAAAAGCTGGCCGGACAGTGTGCCAAGCTGAAATGCTGTCTGAACTACGAGGTAGACTGCTACGTCGAAGCTCAGAAGCGTCTGCCCAGCAAGGAAGTGACGCTCCACACAAAGGATGCCGAATGGTTCTGGTTCAAGGCCGACATCCTGGCCGGGCAAGTAACTTATTCAAGCGACAAGGCCATACCGGCCAATCTGACTACTATTAGTGCCCGCCGCGCTTTCGAAATTATCGGGATGAACAAGCGGGGCAACGCACCCGAGGCATTGGTCGAAAGCGAAAACGACGTTAAAGCACCTTCGACCGACTTGTTGGAACAGGAAAGCGTGACCCGTTTCGACCGTAATCGTAAGGGCAAAGGCGGAGAAGGTAGCAAAAACGGAGGAAAGAAAAAGAAAAAAGCCAAAAGTAGCGGACAGCCTGCCCAGACCGACAAACCCGCTGCACAGGCACGTCCTACTGCATCCGACAAGCCGGCATCTGCAAAAGTAGAAAAAACTGAAAAGACTGAGAAACCTGAAAAAGCGGAAAAGAACGGAGGAAACGGCCAAAATCGCAACCGACGTAACCGTCCCAAACAGGAGCGGCGGGAACGGCCTCAACAAAACAATGGTAGCAGCGAACAGCCAGCCTCCTGAATTTCCTCTCTATCTACATAGTTAAATGGAAAGGTACATAGGATGATGAAAGGAATAGGAAAAGCGATAGGAGCAGCTGTATTGGCCGGCAGTCTGTTGACAGCGTGTAACATATCGCCCGCCTACTACAAATACCAGTCGGTCCGCGGCTTGGCATGGCAACTGACTGACACACTACACTTCGAGGTCAGCCTGCCCGATACGGGGCGGGCCGATCTGGCTGTGTGGCTGGAAATACGCCATCGGGGAGACTACCCCTACCGTAACCTGTCTGTACGTATGGCCCGTCAGACATGGACCACACTGCCGCCCGACACAGTCTGCCAGACAGACACTCTACGGCTTACATTGACTGATACCGAAGGACGATGGACGGGCGAAGGGCTGGCCAACATTTTCCAATGTACCTTCGAGGCTGGAAAGATTCATACAACAACACCTGCTGTCCTGCACTTTGACATCACACCTGCCCTGCCCGATTCGCTGTTAAAAGGTATCAGCGACATCGGTATACGCCTGGAACACATCAGCGCATCCGATGCCCCCGCGCCGCATCAATCCGCAGAAACACAAAAAGCAGAATCGTAAATCCCCACAAAGAAGAGCCTCCGTAACTGAAGAAAGGCAAAGGGATGCCGATAACCGGAGTAAGCCCCAACACCATCCCCACATTGATAAACAGGTGGAAAAAGAAAATACCCATCACGCAATAACCGTACACACGCCCTGAAACGGTGGGTTGGCGTTCGGACAAAGCAATCAACCGTAGAATAAGGGTCATATAAAGCAGAAGTACAGCAACGGAACCAATAAAGCCTTCCTCTTCGCCCACTGTACAAAAAATAAAGTCAGTATCCTGCTCAGGCACGTATTTCAACTTGGTCTGCGTACCATTCAGGAAGCCTTTTCCCGTCAAACCACCCGAACCGATGGCAATCTTCGACTGATTGACATTGTAACCCGCTCCGGCCAGATCTTCTTCCAAACCGAGCAACACCTTGATACGCACCTGCTGATGAGGTTCAAGCAGCTGGTCGAACACGTAACCGCACGAATAGAGAAAACCGACAGAAGCTATCAAAAATACGGCGACAAAACCATAGATACGTTTCCGTTCGCGAAGCAACAGGTAGAACAACCAACCCAAAGCCATCACGCAAAGTCCCCAAAGAACATACGACACATCAAAAGCCCAAAGCCAGGACGACACGGCACAAGCCAGCAGAACGACTCCTGCACCGGCAAGGGTAACAGGCCACAAGGGCAGGCGATAGCCCACAGGCAGATAGACGCGCAGTAAAGCAGGTACAGAAGCCAGAATCATGCACAGTACCGCAAACTCACCTACCGAAGTAGTTTCGTGGAACATCCCGACATCAGCAAAACGGATACCCACTACAAAATAAACTACAGCACATACCCCTGCAAACAGAACTGCCCCCGGCATTCCCTCTCTGTAAAGCATCAGGGAAAACGACAGATAAACCAAAGCAGAACCCGTTTCGCGCTGCCCAATAATGAGCAGCATGGGGCAAAAGATAAGGAAAGCAATGATCAGCACACTGCGCCAGCGATGAAGAACGAAGCCATAGGCTCCCATGAACTTAGCCAAAGCAAGCGCCGTGGCAAACTTGGCAAACTCGGCCGGCTGAAGGCTGACAGGCCCCAAAATGAGCCATGAACGCGATCCTTTCGTATCGGGTGCAATAAAGATAGTCACCAGCAAAAGTAGCAACAAGCCGACATAGATAAGATAAGCAAAAGTATCGTAAAACATATCGTCGAGCAGCAGCAACATGGCTCCCAGGCCAAACGAACAGACAATCCACACAAACTGCTTGCCCGCACGGGTACCAAAATCCAGAAAATCGCGATCGACATAGTCGTAACTCGCCCCACACACGCTGAACCAGCCTCCGATAACCAGCAACAGATAGAGAACTATCGTCACCCAATCCACCGTTTTCCAAATACTATCTCTCCTCGTTACCATAAAATACCACCCGTTTACTGAATTCTTCGGCCAGCACCTCGTTCTGTGGCGAGAGCTTGCCATGCAAATATTGGTCCATCATCAAGGCACCGATGGGTACGCCGTACGTAGCCCCCCATCCACCGTTCTCCACATAAACCACAATGGCAATCTTGGGATCGTCCTTTGGAGCAAAACCCATAAAGACAGAATGGTCCTTTCCATGCGGATTCTGGGCGGTACCGGTCTTACCACAAGCCTCGACGTCGGGCAGCAACGTTCCTACCATACGACAGGTACCGCTGCCGGTACTGCCTGTAACAGCCGCACGCATACCTTCCACAATGTCTTCGTAATACTCGCGGTTGATACCTGTTGTACGCGCTTGCGTATAAAGGCTGTCCAACGGATTATCCTCTATCTCCTTTACTACATGAGGCGTAATGAAGTGACCGCGGTTCGCAATTGTAGCTCCCAAGTTGGCTATCTGCAAAGGAGTGGCCAGCACTTCTCCCTGACCGATAGAAATACTGATAATGGTCAACCCGTTCCATGAGCCCCGGTAGATACGATCATAATGCTGTGCATTGGGGATAAAGCCACGCAATTCGCCAGGGAGATCGACTCCCAACTTATATCCGAATCCTTGTGACACCATGTAATCTTTCCACACCGTAAGGGCTTTCTGGGGCGATCCATACTTGCGGTCGCCAATCATCCGATACAATCCCCAACAGAAATAAGCGTTACACGAAGTGGCAACAGCAGGAATCAACGGTAATGGAGATGCATGTCCATGACATCCCACTTTCAGTCCCCGATGGATGAACCCATGCGAACAAGGGAAAGAAGTCTCCTTTTGAATGATACCCTCTTCGAGAAATATCAGTCCCTGCGTTGTCTTGAATGTAGAACCGGGAGGATAAGTTCCCATAATGGCACGGTTCAGCAAAGGCTTCTGACGGTCTTTCTCCAACATCAGATGATTCTTGCCCCGCTGACGCCCTATCATGATATGCGGGTCAAAGTTGGGAGAAGACACCATGCAAAGGATTTCTCCAGTCTTCGGTTCAATGGCTACGATCGACCCGATCTTATTCTGCATCAACCGCTCACCCAGCATCTGCAGATCTATATCAATACCCAGCTTCAGATTTTTACCTGGCACGGAAGGACGGTCTAATTGCCCATCCATATAATGCCCCTGTATACGGCCATGAGCATCGCGCAACAGTACTTCTACCCCTTTCTCGCCTCGCAGGTATTTTTCGTACGAACGTTCGACACCCTGCTTACCGATATAGTCACCGCGGATGTAATAGTCGTCTTTCTCGATATCGCTCATCGACACTTCGCCGATGTCGCCCAACACATGGGCTGCAGAGTTATAGGAATACTGACGGATGGTACGTCGTTGGATTGAAAAACCTGGAAACTTGAACAACTTCTCCTGAAAGATACCACACTCTTCAGCCGAAAGTTGCGTCATAAAAACCTGTGGCGTGTATTTGGAGTAGCCGGGATTTTTTCTGCGGTTTCGGATATCTTCCATCCGTTGCAGGAACTGTTCACGCGTGATACCCAAAGAACGGCAAAAGTCAAGTGTATCGAGCTGTTCCACTTCGCGCGGAACAAAAGTTATGTCATAGGCCGGCTGGTTGAAAACGAGTAACTTGCCATTACGGTCGTAAATGGCACCACGTGAAGGATATTGTATTTTGTTCAGGAAAGCATTGCTGTCGGCGTAGCGTTTATATTTGTCCGAGAGAATCTGAAGATCGAACAGACGGACAACATAAAGGAGGACTACCGTAACAACAATTGCCCCCAATACATATTTTCTGTTTTCAAATGTATAATCTTTCGCCATCAACCAATCTTAATATATATATTATGAGCAAGCGTATGCCCACCTCCTTACTTCTCTTTCCGACCGAAAAGTTCCAGTGCCCAAATACAGCAGGTGGTGAGCAAAGTGCTGGAAACAATACGCAACAACAAATCCAACGGATGGGTCAGAGAGAAGAATTCGAGCAAAAACAGAACTGCATGGTGTACAAACACAGCAGAGACAACATATTTGAGAAATACGCCCACTCCCATTGTACGCATGGAAAGCACAAGCGTTTCCTGTACATCGCGAGGTACAAACAACCTCAACAACGAAGGACGCAGGAAAGCAACCAATACCGAAGCGGCTGCATTCATCCCCGGCGTGTCGGAAAAGATGTCAACCAACAGGCCGATAGCAAAAGCCCACAACATCAGCACAGAAGGCTTGACGTCGTTTTCAAACTTCAGAATAAGAATTACATAAAGAAAAGGCGTGGCGTAACCTGCAATATGAAAGTTGTTCAGAACCAACCCCTGCAACAACACCAGCAGAGCCAGCCATACTGCCTTATATAAATAGCTTATTGCCATGCGTAAACATTCACTGTTCGTTCAACCAACAATCATCTCTCATCCATCTGTTCCAATGCTTTCTGTTCATCTTGTCCGCTACGTGCCAGAATGCGGACCGACCCCAACTTGCCAAAATCAGTGGCCAGTTTCACCTTGAGCAGATAAGAAAGGCCGTCGTTTGAATCGGCCATATCATCCACCGTACCCACCATCAATCCCTGAGGGAAGACAGACGAGAAACCGCTGGTAACCACCGTATCACCCAAACTGAATTCGGCATGGCGAGGCAAGTCTTTCAGATAAGCATAACAAGGATCATCCCCCTCCCACTTCAGATAGCCGAAATAATCGCTCCCCTGAATCTTGCAGCTGACACTGGACTTACTGTTGAGCAAAGGGATGACCAACGAATAACGGGGCGATGTCCGATATACAATACCTACCACTCCGGCAGCCCCTACCACACCCATATCGGGACGGACACCTGCCGCACTCCCCTTGTCGAGAGTTATGTAGTTGTCTGCCAGATTCAGGCTGTTCTTTATCACATGCGCCTTGAAAGTCCAATAACCGCCCGGCAGAGGTTTGCCCCCCACCTTGGACGTCAGTGTGTCTCCTGTTTCCTCGGCAAGCGCCTTCTCAAGAAAGGCTACCCGCTGCTCCAGCCAGATGTTGCGGTCAAGCAAATCTTCGTTGGCATCCTTCAGATGGAAATAGGACGTGACGACACCTGCTGCATCGTAGACCATCCCCGCCACATAATTGGCCGACGAAAAGAAAATGCTCTGCTGATAGCGCGCAGTCCGTCCGACAAGCACCAGGCAGAAAGCCTCGAGCAGCAGGAAGAGAAACCAATGGCTATACTTCAACAGAAAGTTAAGGAGGTCGCGCACGATGATTAAGCGGTTAGCGGTTAATGATTAACGCATCAGGAACGAGAAGCGGTCTACATTCTTCAGCGCAATGCCTGTACCCTTGGCAACGGCGTGCAAAGGATCTTCGGCAATATGGAACGGAATGTTGATCTTGTCCGTCAGACGCTTGTCGAGTCCGCGAAGCAGAGCGCCTCCACCGGCCAGATAGATACCGTTGTGTACGATGTCGGCATACAATTCGGGCGGTGTATTCTCAAGCGCACTGAGGATAGCCGTCTCAATCTTCGAGATGGATTTCTCAAGGCAGTGTGCCACTTCCTGATAGCATACGGGCACTTCCATAGGCAGAGCCGTGATGCGGTTCGGGCCATGTACGATATAGTCTTCAGGGGCATCGTCACCCAAGTCGGTGAGGGCGGCTCCCACATGTATCTTGATGCGCTCGGCCATACGTTCGCTGACCTTCACGTTGTGCTGGCGGCTCATATACTCCTGAATGTCGGCCGTGAGGTCATCGCCTGCAATACGGATGGAGTTGTTCGACACAATACCTCCCAACGAGATGACGGCGATTTCGGTCGAACCGCCACCTATGTCCACAATCATGTTGCCTTCGGGCGCTTCTACGTCGATGCCGATACCGATGGCGGCAGCCATGGGTTCGAAGATGAGGTAAACGTCACGTCCGCCGGCATGCTCGGCCGAGTCGCGCACGGCACGGAGCTCCACTTCGGTACTGCCCGAAGGCACACCGATGACCATGCGGAGCGAAGGCGAAAAGAGACGGTGACGGGTATTCACCATCTTGATAAGTCCGCGTATCATCTGCTCGCAGGCGTAGAAGTCGGCGATAACGCCGTCGCGCAGGGGGCGGATGGTGCGGATGTTCTCATGCGTCTTCTCGTGCATGAGCTTGGCTTTCTCGCCCACGGCAATCATCTTGTCCGTACGGCGGTCGAGGGCCACAACCGAAGGTTCGTCCACCACAATCTTACCGTTGGAGGTAATGATGGTGTTGGCCGTGCCCAGGTCCATGGCTATTTCTTGGGTAAAAGAGAATAATCCCATCTTTTTAATGAAGAATTAAGAATGAAGAATTAAGAATGAAGAACGGAAAACGAGAATCCAGGCACGCACTTTGACACGCTCAAATTCTTCATTCTTCGTTCTTCATTCTTCATTATTTTTAGTGTTTGAAGTGACGGAAACCTGTCGTCACCATGGCAATACCATGCTCGTTGCAGTAGTCAAAGCTCAGCTGGTCCTTGATGCTTCCGCCCGGCTGGATGACGGCAGTGATGCCTTCGTTGCCCGCAATCTCCACGCAATCGGGGAAGGGGAAGAAAGCGTCGCTGGCCATTACAGCTCCGTGCAGGTCAAAACCAAAGCTCTTGGCCTTCTCGATAGCCTGCTTCAGCGCATCCACACGGCTTGTCTGACCTACACCGCTGGCCAGCAGCTGGTGTCCCTTGGCCAGGACGATAGCGTTCGATTTGGAGTTCTTCACAATCTTGTTGGCGAAAAGCATATCGTCGATTTCCTGTGCGGTAGGAGCCTTGACGGTCACTACTTTCAAGTCTTCGGGTGTCTCAACCTTGAGGTCGCGGTCCTGTACCAGTACGCCGTTCAGCAACGAGCGGAACTGTTTCGTGGGCAGTGCGCCCTGCTTGCGGGCCAGTATGATGCGGTTCTTCTTCTGACCCAAGATTTCGAGGGCGTCCACGTCATAGTCGGGAGCGATGATGACTTCGAAGAAGATTTTCGTGATTTCCTCGGCAGCAGCCTTGTCGATGACGGCGTTCGTGATGAGCACACCACCGAAAGCTGATACGGGGTCGCCTGCCAGGGCGTCTTTCCAGGCCTCGAGCACCGTCGGACGGGTAGCCAAACCACAGGCGTTGTTGTGCTTCAGGATGGCGAACGTCGTGTCGTTTCCGAATTCGTTGATGAGGTCAACGGCCGCATTGATGTCCAGCAGGTTGTTGTAAGAGATTTCCTTGCCGTGGATCTGGTCGAACATCTCGTCCAGATTGCCGTAGAAATATCCTTTCTGATGGGGGTTCTCGCCATAACGCAGGGTCTTCTGGTTGTTGGCCGAGTAGCGGAAAGCGCTTCCTTCGCCACCGTCGAAGTAGTTGAAGATGGCCGAGTCGTAGTGTGACGAAACGGCGAAAGCTTCCTTGGCAAACCAGCGGCGCTCTTCAATCGAAGTCATGGCTCCATGCTCCATCAGGATATCGCGCAGGGGCTGGTACTGAGCCTGCGAAGCTACGATGACCACGTCCTTGTAGTTCTTGGCAGCGGCGCGGATGAGCGAGATGCCGCCTATGTCGATTTTCTCGATAATGTCGGCTTCGGGCGCTCCGCTGGCTACGGTTGCCTCAAACGGATAGAGGTCAACGATAACGAGGTCTATTTCGGGGATTTCATATTTTTCGATCTGTTGCCGGTCCTGCTCCATGTCGCGGCGGCACAGGATGCCTCCGAACACTTTCGGGTGGAGCGTCTTCACGCGGCCGCCCAGGATGGACGGATAGGTGGTCAGTTCTTCCACCGCACGGCAGGGATAACCCAGTCCTTCGATGAACTGGCGTGTGCCGCCTGTCGAGAGGAATTCCACACCTTCTTCGTGCAGTTTGGTGATGATTTCGTCCAAACCGTCTTTATGGTAAACGGATACCAATGCTGTTTTGATTCTCTTTGCTTCCGTCATGACTATATGGTTTTTAAGCGTATATGTATATAATAACCCCGCAAAGTTACAAATTTTGTTGGTTTACCCATATACACCTTGGCAAGAAATTCACCATAATTAAAAGAATGAGAGGTTTACGTCTTTATCCGCCCCAGCCGCCCCTTGTGGAGAAAGCAGTGTTTTCTTCCTCGAAAAGCAATGTTTTCCACCTCGGAAAACGATGCTTTTCTGTTCGACAAGAAATGCCCGACCTTCCACAACGAGAAAGTCGGGCATTTTCAAAAGTTTTCCTGCCGACACGCCATGCGTTTCGGCGATGAAAGAGATTTTACCAGATGGACACGCGTTCGGCGGCGGGGATGAACATCGGATCCTTGTCGGTGATGCCGAAGGCGTCATACCAGGCGGCGATGTGGGGCAGAGCGCCGTTCACACGCCATTCGCCCAGCGAGTGTACGTCAATCTTCGTCAGCTGGAGTACAGCTTCAGGACGGATGTTGTTGGCCCATACGCCTGCATAAGCCAGGAAGAAACGCTGTTCGGGCGTAAAGCCGTCTTTCACTTCGAGCGGGGCACCAGCCGTGGCGTTCTTGAAGGCCTGGAAGGCAACTTGCAAGCCGCCATGGTCGGCGATGTTCTCGCCCAGCGTCATCTTGCCATTGGCATGCACACCAGGAGCCACCTCGATGCTGTCAAAGAAAGCTACCATCACGTTGGCACGTTCTTCGAACTTCTTGGCGTCTTCTTCCGTCCACCAGTCTTTCAGGTTACCGTCCTTGTCGTACTGGCGGCCCTGGTCGTCGAATCCGTGCGTCATTTCGTGGCCGATTACCACACCGATGGCTCCGTAGTTGAAGGCATCGTCCGCGTTCATATCGAAGAAAGGCGGTTGCAGGATGGCGGCAGGGAAGCAGATTTCGTTGGTTGTCGGATTGTAGTAGGCGTTCACCGTCTGGGGAGTCATCAGCCACTCGTCCTTGTCAACAGGCTTGCCGGCCTTGGCCACCATTTCGGCGTGTCCCCACAGGTTGGCACGTTCGATGTTTGCCCAATAGGAATCGTCCTTGATTTCCAGTGCACTATAATCTTTCCATTTGTCAGGATAACCAATCTTTACGTGGAAGGTAGAGAGCTTCTCCAAAGCCTTCACCTTGGTAGAGTCGCCCATCCATTCGAGGGCCTGGATACGTTCGCCCAAGGCCGTCTGCAAGTTCTTCACAAGGCCCACCATGCGCTCCTTGGCGGCGGCAGGGAAGTATTTCTCCACATACATCTGACCTACGGCTTCGCCCAGCATGGAGCTAACCACACTTACGGCCGTCTTCCAGCGGGGTTGCATCTCTTGCGCCCCCGACATCGTACGGCTATAGAAGTCGAAGTTCTGCTCCTTCATGGCATCGTTCAGGTAGCTGGCGGCGGCGTCAATCAGCTTCCATTGCAGATAGAGTTTCTGCTGGTCGAGGGGCAGCGTATCAATAATCTTGACCGAAGCCTCGAGCGAAGCGGGCTGGCCGATGATGATTTCGTTCACATCGTTCAGGTCGAGTCCCTTCAGGTAGGCATCCCAGTCGAAAGTGGCGTATTGCTTCTTGATGTCGGCCATCGCCATCTTGTTGTAGTTGGCATGCGGGTCGCGCAGCTCTACACGCGAACGGAAAGCCTTGGCCAGACGGGTTTCCACGTCCATCACGGCCTTCATTCCCTGCTCGGCGGTAGCGGCGTCGAAGCCGGCCAGCTGATACATTTTCTTTACATGTTCCTTGAAGGCTTCACGAATCTTCATGGTAGCCTCATCTTCGAGCAGATAATAGTCGCGGTCGCCCATGCTCAGACCGTATTGGGCTATCTGCACGGCGTTCATGTCGCTGTTCATCTCGTCGGCAGCCACATAGAGGGCCAGATAGGCAGCAATGCCTTTCTTGTACATTTCGGCCAGCAACGGATAAAGCTCCTTCTTGTCCTTCAGGGCGGCAATCTGGTCGAGTTCGGCCTTGATGGGAGCCACGCCTTCCTGATTCAGCTTGACGCTGTCCATCGCAATCTTATACATGTCGCCCACCTTCTGTGCGACAGAGCCTGCCTCGTGTTGCGTAGCGGCCAGTTCCTCGATAAGGCCCTGAATCTGTTTGCGGTTGTTTTCGGCCAAAACGGTGAACGAGCCATACTGGGAATACTCGTCGGTCAGCGGATTGTTCTTGATCCAACCACCGCAGGCATAGCGGTAGAAGTCCGTACCCGGCAGATTGGTTGTGTCCAGGTTGGCAAGGTCGATGCCGGCCGTCAGAGCCGTCTGCTGCTTGCCAGTGTTGCAGGATGCCAATGCCAGGCAGAGGGCTGCAACGGGGAAATAATACTTCAAATTCATAATCTCTATTATTTAAAGGTTTACATTTTCTTGCTTATTTCTTGGCTTCTTCCAGTTCGGTCGAAGCGGCGTCCCATTCTTCCATTACGCGGTCGAGCTGTTGCTTCAACTTCTGGTGCTGCTCGTAGAGCGACATGTCCGAAGCGCCTTCGGGTGTGGCCATCTTTTCCTCGAGGATGGCAATGACGGCTTCTGTCTGTTCGATTTCGGTCTCGCAATCGGCAACACGTCGCTCCAGCTTCTTCAGGCGCTTGTTCAGTTCCTTTTGTTCTTCGTAGGACAGGCGGCCCGACGAGGTTTGAGGCGTTTCCGCCGGCGACTGCTTCTTTCCCCCTGTGGGCGACTCCGACAGGGAGGGCGCTTTCTGCAATTCGTTCAGGTTTTCTATCTGCTTCTTCTTGAGGAAGTCGTAGATGCCGCCCAAGTGTTCCTTCACCACTCCGCCGCCGAACTCATAGACCTTAGTCGCAAGCCCGTCGAGAAAATCACGGTCGTGGCTCACGATAATCACCGTGCCGTCGAAGTCGCGGATGGCTTCCTTCAGCACGTCCTTGGAGCGCATATCCAGGTGGTTGGTCGGTTCGTCGAGAATGAGGAAGTTCACCGGCTCGAGCAAGAGCTTGATCATGGCCAGACGGGTGCGCTCGCCTCCGCTTAGCACTTTCACCTTCTTGTCCGACGCCTCGCCGCCAAACATGAAGGCACCCAGGATGTCGCGTATCTTCAGACGGATGTCGCCCACGGCCACACGGTCGATGGTGTCGAACACCGTCAGCTCGCCGTCCAGCAACTGGGCCTGGTTTTGCGCGAAGTAGCCTATCTGCACGTTGTGTCCCAGCGTCAGCTTGCCCGTATAGTCGGAGATTTCGCCCATGATGCACTTCACCAGCGTGGACTTACCCTCGCCGTTCTTGCCCACAAAGGCCACCTTCTCACCACGGTTGATGGTGAGGTTGACGTCGTGGAAAACCACGTGGTCGCCATAGACTTTCGCCACATCCTCACAAATGACAGGATAGTTGCCGCTACGGCTGGAGCAGACAAACTTCAGGCGCAGGGCGGAGTTGTCTTCCTCGTCCACCTCGATGCGTTCGATTTTCTCCAGCTGCTTGATGCGGCTCTGCACCTGTACGGCCTTGGTAGCCTTGTAGCGGAAACGCTCGATAAAGGCTTCGGTATCCTCAATTTGCTTCTGCTGGTTCTCGTAGGCGCGGAGTTGCTGCTCGCGGCGTTCCTTGCGCAGGACGACAAACTCGTCGTACTTCACTTTGTAGTCGTAGATGCGTCCGCAGGAAATTTCGATGGTACGGGTCGTGACGTTGTTCAGGAAAGCGCGGTCGTGGCTGACCAGCACCACGGCGTTGGCCCTTGTAGCGAGGAAGTTCTCCAGCCACTGGATGGATTCGATGTCCAGGTGGTTGGTAGGCTCGTCCAGCAGCAATACGTCGGGCCTGCGGAGCAGCAGCTTGGCCAGCTCGATGCGCATGCGCCATCCGCCTGAGAATTCGCTCGTGGGGCGGTCGAAGTCCGCACGGCTGAAGCCCAGGCCCTGGAGCGTACGCTCTATCTCGGCCTGATAGTTGGTGCCGCCCATCATCAGGAAACGGTCGTTCTCGTGCGTGAAGCGATCGATGAGCTTCTGATAGTCCTCGCTTTCGTAGTCGGTACGGTCGGCCAGCTCCTGGTTCATGCGCTCGATGTCGGCTTGCATCTCGAAGATGTGTTCGAAGGCCAGCTCGGCTTCTTGCATCACCGTCCGCTCGTCGCTCAGCACCATCACCTGCGGCAGGTAGCCGATGGTACATTCGCGGGGGATGGATACCGTACCCGCCGTGGGGTGCTGCAATCCGGCCAGTATCTTCAGCATGGTCGATTTGCCCGCTCCGTTCTTGCCCACGAGGGCGATGCGGTCTTTCTTGTTGATGACGTAGGACACGTCTTCAAACAGGGGCGTGGCGTTGAATTCCACTTTCAGTCCTTCTACAGATATCATAGAGTCAATGTCTTTTTTCGTTTGAGCCTGCAAAGGTAGTGATTAACAACGAACAATGGACATTTATCGGGTGTCAAATATCATTTATCAACAATTCTTTCTATCTTTGAAGCGTTAAACATCAAGTAAATGAACCAGACAAACAACTACTACCGCGTCGGGCCGCACGTTCTCCGCATCGGCTGCGTCGAACCACTGGAGACTTCCGCTCTGCTGCCTTCGTTCGCTCCGTTCGCCCTTCCCGTGGAGGAGGGAGAGGAAGCCGCGGAAGTCATCGAGGTGGACATCTGCCCGAGTGAAGTTGCTGCTGTCACCGACGTCGAAGACACCTTTCCGCAACCCGTCTCCTTCGAATGGGAGAACGTCCGCTGCAGCCTTCGCCGCCGGGCAGACGGGAACTACCGCATCGGCATCGCCCCGCTGGACAATCTCGCCGTCGAGGCTTATACCGACTGCACCGACCGTTTCCGCCGCAACGTCATCAGCCTGCCCGAGGCCTTGCGCCCGATGGCTCCGTTTGTGGTGAACAACTTCCTGATGATGATCTATACCTTCGCCACTGCCGAGCGGGGGACGCTGATGGTACATGCCTCCGTCATCCGTTACGAAGGACGCGGCTACCTTTTCCTGGGTAAGAGCGGCACGGGCAAGAGCACGCACACCCGCCTCTGGCTGAAATATATCGAAGGATGCCGCCTGTTGAACGACGACAACCCCGTGGTAGCCTTCGACCCCAAGACGGGCGAAGCCACCGTCTATGGCACGCCCTGGAGCGGCAAGACGCCCTGCTACCTGAACGAGTCGGTGCCCGTCGGCGCCTTCGTCCGCCTGGAGCAGGCGCCTGCCAACGCCATCAGCCGCCTGACGGCCACGCACGCCTTTGCCGCCCTGCTGCCCTCATGCTCGTGCCTCAAGCAGGACGCGTCCATCTATAAAGGTATCATAGACACCGTGACGCGCATCGCCACCCGCATCCCCGTCTGCCACCTGCGTTGCCTGCCCGACGAGGCCGCCGCACGCCTCAGCATGCAGACCGTGACCCAAGCCGGAGGAGGACAGCCGTCATGAAGAAGAGCCTGCCCAACGACCTGCTCATCCCCGAGGTGGCCGAACTGATCCGCCAGGGGCGCACGGTAACGCTGACGGCGCGGGGCAACAGCATGAACCCGCTCATTGTGGACCGCCGCGACCGCGTGGTGCTGAGTCCCTGTACCGACGCCCAGCTGCAACCCGGTGCCGTAGTGCTGGCCCTGACGAACGACCATCGCTACGTGCTCCACCGCATCGTGCGCCGCCAGGGCGACGAACTGACGCTACTGGGCGACGGCAACCTACACCAGACGGAGCGGACAGACACCAGCCGCGTCATCGGCCTGCTGACCGCCGTCATCCGCAAGGGGCGGACTTATCCCACGAACGGTGCCGTCTGGCTCCGCTACTCCCGCTGGTGGCGGAGGCTTACGCCCGTACGGCGATGGGTGCTGGCGATATACAGGAGAATATTAAGAATGGATAATGGATAATGGATAATTGAATATGAAAATCAAACCCGAATTCATGCTTCATCAGATTGGCGAGGAATACATCGTCATGCACGACGGCTCCACCAACGTGGACTTCAGCCGCATCATCAACCTTAACCGCACGGCCGCCTATCTGTGGCAGCGTTTCCGCGACATCGACTTCGACGCCGACGCCCTGACCGCGGCCCTGACCGAGCGCTACGACGTGGCCCCCGAACAGGCCCACCGCGACGCTGAAGCCTTCATCCAGTCGTTACAACGCTGTGGCATCCTCAGCTGACCGCACCATGATGCAGCAAGCCTTCTTCTCGCTCGTCCGCGCCGGGCTGTGGGGCACGCCCGCTGACGCGGCCCTCTTCCGCGGACTGGCTCCCGCCCAGTGGCAGGAGCTCCACCGGCTGGCGCATACGCAGTCGCTGCTGGCCGTCGTGTTCGACGGGCTGAACACCCTGCCTGCCGACCTGCGACCGCCCCGTCCGCTCTACCTGCAATGGGCGGCGCAGACGCTCCAGATCGAGCAGGCCAACGACCGCCTCGACCGCATGATTGTCCGCCTCGACCGCCTCTACACCGATGCCGGCCTCCACCCCATCCTGCTCAAGGGGCAGGGTATGGCCGCCTGCTACCACCAGCCCTGCCACCGCCAGTGCGGCGACATCGATGTCTATCTGGGTAAGGACGGGCAGCCGTGTGCCAACCGCCTCCTGCTCGAGGCCGGAGCGCAGGAGACGGGCGAAGAGTCCGACAAGCACGCCAGCTACGAGCTGGACGGCGTGCACATCGAGAACCACCGCCTCGTCAACCGGATGAACAATCCCCTGGCCAACCGCCGCTTCGTCCGCCTCGTCCGCGAATGGTGTCCACAGGACGCCGAGCGGCGCATCGGCATGCCCACGCCGCCGCCCACGTTCAACGCCCTCTACATCTTCCTCCACGCCTTCGAGCACTTCCTGAACAGCGGCATCGGCCTGCGCCAGCTGTGCGACTGGTGCTGCCTGCTGCGTACCCGCCGGGCTGACATCGACGCCGACCGCCTCGTCCGCGACCTGCGCCGGCTGGGACTGCTCCGCGCCGCCCGTGCCTTCGGCTATGTCTGCGTTAGCCGCCTGGGGCTGCCGCCCGACTGCCTGCCCTTCGACACCGACGGCTGCCGACGCCTGGGCGAAGACCTGGTGGACGAAATCTTCGCTACGGGCAACTTCGGCAAGCACGACCGCCGCATCACACCGCGCCCCAAGGGCTACTGGCGGGGCAAGTGGCACACCTTCTGCCGCGCCATGCGTCGTGTGGCCCGCCTCTACGGATACGCCCCCGTGGAAGCCTGCTTCTATCCCGTGACCCTCATCAAGGGGACGCTGGCCATCCAGCTGAACCTGCTGAAAAAACGCCTGCGCTTATGAAAACGAACCGCCGCCTCCTGACCTACCTCTGGGACCTGTCGCGCGGACAGCGCGGACGCATCCTGCTGAGCTGCCTCACCGGCATCCTGGGCACCGCCTTTGCCCTAGGCTTCGTCTATACGTCGAAGCAGCTGATAGACATCGCCACCGGTGCCCGCGCCGGAAGCCTGACGGTGACGGCCGCCGTGACCGTCGGCCTGCTCGTCCTACAACTGCTCTGCGGCGCCGCCGAGACGTGGATATCCGCCCGCATGGAGGTGGAGGCCGCCAACGCCCTGCGCCACCGCCTCTTCGGCCGCCTGCTGCGCAGCCGCTGGAATGCCCTGGAGCAGCTGCACACGGGTGACGTGGTGAACCGCGTGGAGCAGGACACCACGGCCATCGTCACCCTGATTACCGCCTCGCTGCCCACCGCCGTGGTGACCGCCGTACAGCTCGTGGCCGTCTTCGCCTTCTTCTACGTTCTCGACCCCGTGCTGCCCTGGCTCGTGGTGGGCATCCTGCCGCTGTTCCTGCTGGGCGCGCGCTTCTACCTGCGCCGCATGAAGCGGCTCACCCACGCCGTCCGCCGCAGCGACAGCCTCATCCAGTCCGTCATCCAGGAGACCCTGCAGCACCGCACCGTCATCAAGACGCTGGAGCAGGACGAGGGGCGCATCCGCAGCCTCGGCACGCTGCAGGACGACCTGCGCTCGCAGGTGCTGAGCCGTACGCGCTTCTCGCTGGCCGCCCGCATGGCCGTCTCCGCCGCCTTTGCCGGAGGCTACGTCACCGCCTTCATCTGGGGCGCCCTGCGCCTGAGCACGGGCAGCATCACCGTGGGCACGCTTACCGCCTTCCTGCAGCTCGTGGCCCGCATCCAGCGTCCGGCGTTCGACCTCTCGCGCCTCGTGCCCTCCGTGGTCAACGCCCTGACCGCCGCCGACCGTCTGCTCGAGCTGGAACGCCTGCCTGCCGAAGACGGGGACAACGCCATCCGCTTCGACCGTACGCCTGTGCTCGCCGTGGAGAACCTGTGCTTCGCCTACTCCGAGGGCGACGCGCCCGTGTTCAGCGGCTTCAGCCACCGCTTCGAGCCCGGCACGTGCACCGCCATCATGGGTGAGACGGGCCGTGGCAAGACTACCCTCGTGCGCCTGCTCCTGGCCCTGGCCGAGCCGCAGGAGGGTAGCATCACCCTCACCGACGGCGCGACGGCCTGCCCCGTCTCGGCCCGCACGCGCGGCAACTTCGTCTACGTGCCGCAAGGCAACACGCTGTTCAGCGGCACCGTGCGCGACAACCTGCTAATGGGCAACCCCGACGCCACGCCCCGCGAGCTGGACGAGGCGCTGCACACCGCCGTGGCCCTCGACTTCGTCCGCGCCCTGCCGCAGGGTCTCGACACGCCGCTCTCCGAACAGGGCGGCGGTCTCAGTGAGGGGCAGGCGCAGCGCATCGCCATCGCCCGTGCCTTGTTGCGCCCCGGCCGTATCCTGCTGCTGGACGAGGCCACTTCGGCCCTCGACCCCGAGACGGAGCGCACGCTCATCGCCCGCCTCCGCCGCCACGCCGCGGGACGGACGCTGCTCTTCGTCACCCACCATCCGGCGCTCGCGGCGGAGTGCGACGCGACGCTGCGGCTATAAAAACAGTCAAATAAAATAACCCAAACAACTGCTGTAATACGACATGCATATCCTAGCAACAGGTTATTCAAATCCTAGTGATAAGGAATATACAATCTATCAGTCCAATGTACACTTCCTACTTTTGTTGGCCATTCTATGATATGCCCATCTGACAAAGTACTACATGACACTCTAACAAAGCACTGCATGGCATGCTAATGAAGCACTGCATGGCATGCTAATGAAGCACTGCATGACACCCTAACGAAGCACTGCATGACAGCCTAACGAAGCACTGTGTCAGGGAGCCATAAAATATTGTGTCAGCATGCAACGTGACAGCACAAAAAAAGCCACGGCTGCTGACATGCAACCGTGGCGGCTCTCCATATAGAAAGGTACAGATACCTTGTCCGTTTAGAACAGCTTGTTGGGATATTCGCCGGCGTCTACCAGTGCCTTGATCTTGGCAACGGTGTCGGGACGATCTTCGGGATAGGTCACGCCGAACCACTTGCTGGTGGTGTCGAGCACCTCGACCGTAGCCGTGCCGTCGTTGATGAGCTTGTCCACCATCAGCGGGATGAAGAATTCGCTCTTCAGGTTCTCCATGTTCTTCGGGTCGGCCAGGAAGGTCTTGAAGAATTCCTTGCTGTAGGCGAAGTAGTCGGGAGTGAAGCCCCAGAAGTTCATGCTGACGGGAGTCGTGTCGGGCGTAGCGGTCCACTCGCCGTTGTCGTCGATATACTTCACTTCGCCGTCCATGCGCTGTATCTTGGTGCGCTCTACGACGGAAGTCAGCAGGTGCTTCTCGTTGGTGGTGCAGATGCCGCGGCTGACAGTACCGCTCTCGCTCAGCGTGTTACCTACGCGGAAGCCTACCATCGAATAAACGTTCTTCGAGCCTTCGGGCAGATTGGCCAGGAACTTACCCATCACCTGGAAGGAGTCGCTGCCATAGAAATCGTCGCAGTTGATGACGGCAAACGGTTCCTTGATGGCATTCTCGCCCATCATGACAGCGTGGTTCGTTCCCCAGGGTTTCGTACGGCCTTCGGGGCAGGTGAAGCCTTCGGGCAGGGCGTCGAGCGACTGGAATACGAGTTCGCAAGGGATGTGCCCCTCATACTTGGAGAGGATTTTCTCGCGGAAGTCCTGTTCGAAGTCCTTGCGGATAACGAAGACGAGTTTGCCGAATCCGGCCTTGATGGCGTCGTAGATGGAGTAGTCCATGATGGTTTCACCGTTGGGACCCAGTCCGTCCAATTGTTTCAAGCCTCCGTAACGGCTGCCCATACCGGCTGCCAGTAAGAAAAGAGTAGGTTTCATATCTGTTGTTATTTAAAGGTTAGTGTTTTCTGTTTCACGGAACAAAAGTAAGAAATAAACCGCAGGATAAGGCAAAAAAACAAGACATTCTTTATCCCCCGCCCGTAAATTTCCACTAAAACGGATAGCCGATGGCAAAATGCAGCGCCAGTCCGTCCTTGAATTTAGCAATGTTGTAATATCCCGACTGCCCGACGGCGGAAGGGTCGTGGAGCGCCACACCGCAATCCAGACGGAAGACGAGGAAGTCCAAATCGTAGCGCAACCCGAGGCCCGTACCCAGAGCAATCTGTTCGGGGAACTTCTTCAGCGAGAACTCGCCGTCGGGACGTCCCGCATCGGCCCGAAGCAGCCAGACGTTACCCGCATCGAGAAAGACGGCCCCGTGCAGGTCGCTGATGATACGGAAGCGGTATTCCACATTGGCCTCGAAACGGATGTCGCCCACGTGGTTGATGAAGCCGTACTTGTCGGTCTCGTCATTGGCAGGAGCATAACCGCCGGGGCCGATGCTGCGCGCGGCGAAGGCACGGACGCTGTTGGCACCGCCTATATAAAACTGCTCGGTATAGGGAGCGGAGAGCATATTGCCATAGGACCAGACACAGCCGGCTGCCACACGCGCCGCCAGCGACTGGTTACGGTCGATGCGGTAGTTGTAGCGGAACTCGGTGTTGAGCTTGGAGAATTGCGCAAACGGCACGCCCAGCAGTTCCTTCTCCTGCTCACCGAAAGGACGGCCCAACACCTGATAGAGGCAGGAAGTCAGATTGCCCGCCGAAGTGACCGTCGTCTGCCACCAGTGTGTACTCTTCCGGTTCTTGCGTATCGATGCATCGTCATAAGTATAAGTGTACTCCATAGCAGGAATGAACTGGTTGCGCAGACTGATGTAAAGGGCAGGATTTTCTTCCTGCAGGTCAAGAAAGGCTTGTGTCGGGTCGCGCAGCACGTTGAACGTCAGTCGGAACGGCGTAAAGCTGTGCTTGCTGGTAGGCTTCGGCTGGAAATCGTAAGTCGCGTTCCCGCCGAAAGCCAGCAGCTTGTAGTACTTGGCACGGTTCATCTGGTCGGCATAAACACGGAAGGTGGTTGTAGCCGGGAAGTCATATTCGCGGTCGCCCATACGGGGAAAGACGACGCGGGGAAAGACAAGCGACGTAGAAATACCATACTCATAGCTGTTCATCAGCGAAGAATGGTCGCCACCCGTCTGCCATTCGTAGGAGCCGGTGAGCTTCACGTTCCAGCTTTCTCCACCGCCGAACACGTTGTTCTTGGTCAGCGTAAAAGCGGCACCGGGGCCCACCTGGTTGTTGCTCTTCATCTTGACATTGAAATCCAGTTCGGCATCATAGGGCTTGTCCAGCGCCATGCGTATATTCAGGTCAAGCGTATCGGATACGAAAGCCGAATCACGTGGAATGAACTGCATCTCCAGCTGGCGGAAAATACCGACATTGCCCAGACGTTCCTGAACACGCGTCTGCTTGTAAAGGCTGTACAGATTTTCAGCAGACCGCTGCCGGCTGATGCCGGCGCTATCCTGTACCTGCCGTTTCAGGCGGAATCCCTTATAGTTGGTCCATCGGTAGAGCATATTGGGACGTACCTTCAACTTGTCGTGATAATAGATGCGCAAACCGTTATAATCCACACTGTCATTGGGTGCCTCACCATTCTTTCCCAATATCTCAATGGTTTTCCTTCCCAAATAGAAAGGTTTCTCAGCCACAGGAGGCATACCCGGAACCGGAATCATGCGCATACTGACGTGGCCACCCGGCACCAGCGTCGTATCAGCCTGATAAGTCAGATAATCGGGACGAAAATAATAGCAACCCACATTGCGCAACAGCGTACTGATACGGCTCCGTTCACCGTCCAGATCGAGTACGTTAAACTGCTCTCCCGGACTGATGAGTGAACGCCGGCGGCCCAACTCCATGATGTGCTGCGTACGGGGACTGAAACCCTGATAGGTTACAGTATCAATTACGTAGGGATTACGCATATCCACCGTATACTGAATCTTGGCCTTGAGTGAATCTTTGGGATTGACAAAAGTCTCATAGCCGACCGTCCCATTGAAATAGCCATAATCGCGCAGCAGGTTAGAAGCTGCCTTGATACGGATATCGGGATTGACTGAGGACATGAGTACAGGCTTGGTGGCAAAGCGGTTGAAAATCCACTTGCCCAGTCCCTTTTCATATTTCACAAAGCCGTTGTATACCCACAATCCAAAAGGGAAAGGAATACGAACAGTGGAACTACCCAACAGGGAATTGTTGGGAGCTGTAGCCAATGCGGCCTCCACTTCTTCGAGCGCCGTTTCACCAACTGGCGTAGGAGTAGGGTTATGTATAATCATCGACTTCTGGCCGGTATAGAGCACTTCACCTTCCGGCAGGTTCTTTGTCGTGGAACAACCAGCCAGAAGCAGCACGAAGACCATATATATCGTTATCTTTTTCATAAATCAAAATCACAAACTTTTATCGGATTCAGACGCAGGACGAGGCGCCGCATCACTCGGTTCATCACTTTGGGGCACCAGCCGTTTTTTCCTTCTGAAAATGAAGAGTTCACCCAAACGATCCATCTTGCGGCGCAGTACAAGGCCCACACCCGTTTCGGTTATCTCACCGTCAAGCACGCTCTCATAATTTTTATTGTGGAACGCACGAATATAGCGCGTCCCCGAAGCGTCGAGTCTGTACTCCAAAGATATGTTATCGATAAACGACTCCACATCGTTGGTCGCATTGGCACCCGTCGACACCTTACCACCTATGATGATCTGCACACGGTCGTTAAAAAGGCGTTGCGAATAGCGGAAGCTGTAGTCGGTCTGCTTGTCACCCGTCTCGGCAGAAGTGCGGTCTTCGATACCTACACTGAAGCTGGCTCCCTTCACTCCACCGGCCAAAGCATTGATCTGGCTTTGCAACACGCTGTTCAAGGCACTGCCCATCGTCAATCCTCCACCTTTTCCGCTATCGTTCAGATAAATACCGGTAGCCATCATGGTAATAGCCTGCTTGCTGCGTTCCTCGGCACCCATACTTTGCAACTGATTTTCAACAGTGGCATCCTCGGGCGCAGCAAGATCGAATACCAGTTCCGGGCTTTCGAGCCGTCCTTTCAAGGCTATTGACACATCGAAGTTCACCATACGCGAGCCACTGCCGTCGTCACCGTCGGCCACGGAGGCACGCATACGTTCCTGTGCCTTCAGATTCAGCGTCGGAGCCATTACATCGCCCCGCCAGTCCACATAACTTCCGTTTACAATCTGGAATTCCTTCAACGGAATGACAGGCAGAGAGAATTTCATGACACCACCGCTGAATGTATAACGTCCCGTCAGACTCATATCTCCCTGTGGAGTATATTGCCAGGACAGGTCACCGCCACCTTCAAGCTCAATATATTGCGAACGGTCAGGACTCAAATCGGCCCGCAAACGCACTGCATCGTCGATATGGACAGACATTAACATATCCAATCCGCCCAACGGGACATTGGGTGATACAGCGGGAGCTACCGAAGTCGTATCACGGAAGGAGACAAAAGAAACCAAACCGTCCAAACGGTCCTCTACAGCCAGCGGAGAATCGGTCAAGACATATGTCACATCAGTCGAACCTAACAGATTCATGTTGCCACGCATCTTCAAGCCATCGAGTGGACCACTGACAGTTCCCATCAAGTCTACCAGCACCTTACCGTAAACCATGCTTTCACGCGTACGCTTGGCATTGAGCAAAGTGTAGTTCCGCGCTTGCAGAGTGAGATTGGCCGTCGGCCGTTCCATGTTACGGAAGTCGACATAACCATTGATAGCAAAAGGATTATTACTTGTCGTATAGATAGCAAACTTATCAAACAACAAACGATTGTTATCCAAACGAATCGGGCGGTTGTCCATCCAATAACGTGCTCCCAACATCTTCACATACACATTGGCACTATCCAATGACAGGCTACCGTCCAATGCGGGCTGGTCCATACTTCCGCTGATCTGCAACTCACCATCAGCCCTGCCGCTAAGGGTAGCCATCTGGTCGGGAACAAAAGCATTGGCTATGGCCAACGGCAGATGAGTAATACTGGTACTGATATCCATCAAACTCTTTTCCCCCTGCTGTACCAACGTACCATCCGCACTCAACACATCCTGATTGTTAT